>JGI24922J38493_100719_pt1 | contig 30365 bp, 26 predicted proteins | sample LinPFosplate10_FD_38493 | JGI IMG/M metagenome (IMG submission 38493)
TCGAGCTCGGTACCCGGGGATCCCACTGCTTGAATAAGCAGGTGGGTCTGCATTTGGATTTCTTCGAATACCCGTTATTAAACCGTCGTTCAAATGATTTTGTGTGAAATCATCTATAATTAAATACAGATTTTTATAAACGCGCATATCTACACACGAATCGCCGGTTAATGTAATGACGTTTGTGGTCGAATTATACGTATATTTATTAGAAGTCACATATAAACTATTCAGTGGATTCGTTGGAGATAATTGATATTTAGGATAGGTTCGAAATCCCATCAACCAACCAATACTTACATCCCATGTGGTAGTTCCACTTGTACCAGGTGTATTTTTAGCAATATTACATTGCAGTTCGGTTTGTGCATCGTCAAAAAAGACCAATTCATAATCTTCTGCACTAAACACTTTATTAATATTAATTTGTAAAACGGTTGATTCGTTTCCACCTGTATCAAAATTGGAATACATTAGCGTGCCGGTTGTTTCCGATGTTAAATTGAATATGTTATTCAATTCATTGTATAACTGATATACGCCATATGTACCATTCGGTACAACTATTTTTATTTCGGATGAATTATCTACTGCATATAAACCCTTTATTGTTGAATATGGACTAAACACAAATGAATTATTCGAATCGTCTACTGTAATCGTTTTATTTAGGTCGACATACGCGTCTTCGTCTGCTATAACTTGAGATGTATAATTGTTTTCTATACTACTTATTAGATTATACGAGGTATCTGTAAAACCTAGGTAAGATTTCCATGAAGAACCTGTCCCTCCATCGTTGTCGGGATACGCCGTTCCTGTATCCTCAAATATCACCTTATAATTTTGCGCAGACATTTTATTCACTATCACATATGTAAATGTCCAATCGTAATCTGTACCGTTATCAACATACTCTAATTTTGTTTGCACCATATTCAAACCATTTAAGCTAACTGGTGGATTTGCACCATCATTCTCACCCTGAATGGTACAAAATGCATTATTTACCGCAGCCGTTAATTTCAAAGGGGTATACGTTCCTTCGAGGAATGTTATTGTATATGCAGGTACAGTTGAATTTCCTCGCAATGTTTTCGGCTTCACCACTATTTTATTATTTGAGCTAGTTATTGTAAACGGAAATGTTCCATAAGAAGTGGAAGTTGTAAATACATTCAAAGTAGGATCTGTTATAGAAATAGTCGAACCTATCGAAAATGGAGTCTTTCCTAAAAAACTACCTGTTATATCCAAGTCATAATCGGTCTGGTCAAAACTAGTCAATATATCAAAACTCATTCTTACTTTATTTGAACCTATATCATAAAACATGTCCGAATTGATATATTGTTTTGTTGTTTTTGGAGACGCGATAGAAAGTTTGGAGTTGATTTCAGAATTTTTATACTGTTCTGTGTAATTTATTATTCCCACATATTCATTCATCGTGTAATTTGCATTATCTAATGTAATCGAATAATTATTGTAACTATTATTGTAGTTTTCCTTTGTACACTCCACTTTCATTATAGGATTGGTCGTTATTCCATATATTGTGCTTACCGGAGAAATGTCTCCTTGTATGGAATTCGGTTGGTTAAATACAATATTTTCATCAAACATAAATGTAGAACTTTGACCTGTCCATAAAGGGTAACTGAAAGTCGATTCGTCGGGAAACATTACGATTTGTTTCATATTTGGAGTATATGTAATTACTGCCGGTTCAAATGAAAAGATGAATTGAAACCGTTGCATGGTTTCTGTAGTTAACGGACCTCCGGGCACATCGCGTTTATCATATGATATATCAAATACTTGAAGCATTGAATTTTCTGTAAAACTGCTACTCGTTGATAATGCTCTATTTACCGACTCGATTATTGTTCCTCGAGTCAAATTTATATCTTCTGATATTCCCTCCAAATAGATTGTTACTTCATTCAAAATAGTAGAAGTTCCCGCGACATAATTTCCCGGCCCTTCATAATTAAGAAATGTTATATAATTATTCCCCTTTTTTGTTACTGTTCCTGAACTGTCCTTTACTTCAGCAATTACTGGGAATTCATCGAATATATTTAATGAATTGGGTGTTCCACTCGACGAACCGGTCGCGTTATACATGTGTTGAAAATTAGAATAAATACTATTAATTGTGTAGGTGTCTTCTACAGACTTTACCGGTTTTCCATCAATGCCCGAAGGTCCTGGTGTTGCTATCTGGTCGGGAATTACCAATGTAGAAAATCCTAAAAAACTAGGTATTGTTGTCCGGTTTGCATCAACATCAAAGGTATTCGCATTTGATTCGAAAAATAAATAGAATTGGATTTCTGTAAACACGTTTTGTATATCGAGCCGCAACTCCAATTTGGTCGTTTTATCATTATATACTACGGTGGTTGTCCCAAAATTTACTTCTGGGTAGGTTAGTGCTAACGCTGCTATACTATCATCTAATGCAGTTACTAATTCATTGATATCATATGAACCTGGTGCTACTTCAACCTTGAAATTATACGCGCCCTTCACACCACCGGTTACCCCGTTGATCTGAAAAAAATTCGCATTGTTATTATCGGACACATTGTACCAATCGTATGGTATGCTTACCGACTGTAATTTCAAAGATACTACATGGCTTAATATCTCCGATAAGTTGATTAAATAATCCGTTGACGTTTTATAATTTTCAAAATCACGAAAAGAACTATCCAGTTGTATCTGGCGTGTTTGTGTTTCTTTTAAAACGGGATTTAGATTACTCTTATCGTATTTTAAATTTGTTGTTAACATTCGGTCCCTTGGCGACACTGGTACGGGTGGCTTATTTTCTTCTTGACCTGTCTTTGAGTCGGCTGGGTCCAACTCAATATCCCCTTCCTTCCCTTCCATCCCTTCCTGTATAACATCTTCCTCTTCGTAAAGAGATTCACTTTCCTCATCTTCAAAAAAATGTTTATAAACGTTATCAAAAAAATCCTTCAACTGTTTTGCCGAGGACTCGTCTATATTATCATACTTATCGATTTCCATTAAAATCTTCGCCTCTAATTCACGGTCAGTCGGATTCGTCAAATCCATCATTCTGAATAAATCAGTATCTGAATAATTTTTTATTTCATATAATCCATCTTCTTCATTCATTTCTGTAAGAATATCTATAAAATCCGTTTATATTATTTATCCATCAATACAGCATACCTTATTTATTTTCCAAACGCTTTTTGAATAAATTTCTTACAAAGTCCACTAAATCGATTATCGATTTGCATTTGTATAACATGTCTGTCGGGAATGCCTTGATTCCTTGCAAACGTTTCATATGCCGAGCACCCGTAAAACATAATGCATCAAATGCACGCATAACAGTATCCTCTTCCTCCGTCATATCCTCTCTGTCTATTCGATTCTTTCCTACGTATGCATACCGATTGTAATTTTCATCACTGTATACACGATGCTTTTTTACAAAAGCATGATTTCGCACCATACCTATTCCCATAATTCGATTCATATCATTATTCATCTCCAATACAAATAATACACTGTCCGGAGCGATTCGACCACTGTTTATATCTGGAGTCGCGTATACACAACCTAACGCTGGATGCTTTTTTCTATATTCAATATTCTCGTTCCACGTATTTGTATTAAAACGCGTTGTTACTAAAGGCGTCTTTATTGATGCACAATACTCCTTATAATCTCCATTCAATCTTGCCTCTCGTCTGCGCATCGATTTCGATGTTCGTTTCGGTTCAATCCTTTTTTCCATTTTGTATACGTGTGTGTGTTATTATGAAAAAGAATATAGATGCTATTTTCAATTTTATCATAAGTTAACCATGGACATTGAACTTGGACAAAATGAACCTATTATTCAAAACGACTCCACCTCCGATATATCAGCCGATAGTGTCGACCCGGATATCGACCATATTTATTCCGAGAAAATGAATAATACACTTAACCAAATTCGCACTCAATTCTCTCTCAGTTCACACAATTCTTTGTCTTCTAACGATTACCATGAAAGCAACAGTCCACTCAACTCTCTCAGCGATAATGAAAGCACCGATGAACAATTTCGGAAACTATCTTATCAAGAAATTCAACAATCATTAGACAAATATTACGACGATTCTGATAACAAATATTCCACCGAACTTGATATTCTTATTACCTACATGAAAGGACAAAAAAACCTTTTTATACATGCATACTTACTTTCTCAGCGCAAACTCAACTGCCTTTTTATTCCCACTTTATTAATTACATGCGCAATCACCATATTTACACCCCTCATTGAACAATATCAATGGAATATTGTCGCAATATCCGGACTCAATGCATTCACCGCCATGCTCATATCTATTTCAAACTACTTGAAATTAGAATCCTCCACACAAACTTTCTATACTACAGCTATGCAATTCGACAAACTTGAAACCAGTCTTGAATTTGTCGCTAGCAAATTCATGTTTATTCAATCCGAAGACGAGAAATCTCAAATCGTTTTCGAGAAAATACTTGAAGTTGAACAGAAAATTTCTGAAATCAAAGAATGGAACTCTATTTTCCTTCCTAACGAAATCCGACGCACATTCCCCATTATATGCAACATTAACATCTTTTCATTTATCAAACGAATGGAATGCAATAAAAAACTTCTTATAGCCAAGTTTCAAGACGTCAAAAATGAAATCCGACACATTGACCATCGAAAAAATACTAGACACAGAGAACGTTCTCGAATGAACAAACGTCTCGAATTTCTTAACAATATTAAGGAAAAACTAAGAGATGAACTTGGTCATTATCGTAACGCATACAGCTACATTGACGAACTTTTCACAATGGAAATACAATTTGCTCAAAATAATCAAGGACTTTTTCAATTCTTCAAAACGTTTTCGGGATTTTATACGACAAATCCATGTAAAGACAAAAAAGGGTCCAATCCTATTGTCGACAAGTATTTACATTTCTCATGCACCAATTAATTTGTTACTCTACTGCCTTATTTATACGACGCTGATACACTTTCCAATAACAAGGACTGTTATAAACCACTTTTACGTCCTTTCCTGAATTCATTCTTTTCATTATAAAATCCCCCACTTCCTTGTTTTCATCTATATTCATTTGTATCATTACTCTTTTGAATTTCACTTCTGCGCGTAATGGAATCTCGAATATACCCTTTATTTCTCCTACATTCATTCTCGCAAATATCGATTTTACATAATTCAACTCTATGGTATTTTCAAGTCTAGGTATACATAATGTTATATTCATTTTTATGAGCTTTTATTGAAACAATGTGGTAACTACACATCGTTTCAATTTTGTTTAATACGGATTTATAGAACTCTCCCCTATGCTATGTTTGCATGTCCTACCGTGGAACAATAATTGTGCTGTATCACGTAATTCTTTTCGGAAAATACATTATTTAATAATAGACATTCGGTAATATTCTATTGTGCAGTTGTGATACAGTTAGTTATAAGAATACGCCTTTATATCTATTCTTCGTCATTTAGTTGTTTTTGAGCGTTTGTTTCATTAGATACTAATCGTATCTCATTTTAATTAATGGAAACTGAATTCGAATTAAATACCTCATGGGAAAATGAATATATTCGAACCACACAAGGGGAAGTCACCTATTCACCTGAACCCATGAACAATGTTACTGCACATATTCTCTATATCAACCCCGAAAATAAAGTTCAACACTCCATCTCTAAAATTATTCCTCTCGATATTACTAATCATTCTACAGGCAGTCAACTTTCAGAATCTTCACTTATGCAATTCATTCAATCCAATCGCGAATTCAATCAAAAAAGATATCAATGTGACGGTATTTCTCACTATTGCCTCACGATTGACCCAACGTCTCTGTTTAACCAAATTCATACGACCGATTTCTCTATCGACTCAAAACCCTATTTTACCTCTTTCGATATTCCTCGTACTATCACCTTTCCTCCATCGCTTTTTGTCTTTCATTCTCTTAACGGCATTTGGATCATTTTTAGAGAACTTATCTTAATCGAAGAACCTAAAAAACTTGTTTCTATCATAAAAAAAACAACACCCAACTCTTCTCAAAAACCTAAAAAAACGAAACGGGTTCGCATTTCAAACGACCTACCTACTATGTCCAAAACTCGTAAACGTCTTTAAGAAAACCATTTAATGATTCATTCATTATCTATCTATTCTAATGAATTTTCCAGATTTACCCGAAATAAATCATGTTCAACAGGTTCACGAGTCCATCGTCCAACTATGGACTTCCATTTCTCGCGAGTCTGATTACCAACATGAGTCACTCATGAATTATCGTCAACAACTCGTTGAGATTCTTCAAACCATTAAACGTCACCTTAATACGCCAGAACAAACTATTCAACAATCCATTTTCCTTTCTATTCTGAAAAATATGTTTTGCTTCCTTGCTTATACACGGGATATTCATTGTGGTATGGGACATCGACAAACCACATACATGATGCTCGACGCATGGTATGACTGCTATCCTATATTAGCCGGTGTCGCATTTCAAACCATTATTAAGGGAAATCAGTCACAATTTGGATACGGCTCATGGCGCGACATTTCTGGCTTCTATAATTATTCAGGCAAACACAGCTCCAGAGGATTCGAACACCCTCTCATTGATGTATCGGTACGCTTCATGAACTCTACACTGCGTAAAGATTGGCGCTCCTTCAATAAAAAGGGCACTATTCACACCAATATCGCAAAATGGATTCCTAGAGAAAAATCTACACATTCTGAACTATTTAACCGTCTCGCTAACGATTGGGGGCGACGTTTTACACCTCACTTCTTTTCTAGCGCCAACTCAGTCGATTCCGAATTCGCAGCCGTTCGGAAATGCAAAACAAAATATCGCAAAATGATTGTCCAACTCACTCGCGTCATTAACCCAATCGAACACAATATGTGCGCAAATGATGAACATTTCGACCAAACTTCTGTCTCCAATTCGGCTCTCGCCAACAATTGGGACCGAATTCGCGAACATTATATTCAACCCGAATCAACTATTCATGATAATTCTTCTTATCCTCCCCTCACATATGGCTTTTCATTTCCAACACATCTTGATAAATTCGTTAAACTTGCGATTCGCGTTGTCGAAAATACCGACGATTCTACCCAAAAGTCTGAGGAAATTTCCCAATTGAATACACACTGGACCTTTTTATTAAACAAATGGCATGGTGCGGTTGAGGCCAATGCTATCGCCGTTATTCAAAATGAATCCGTTTCTATTCATGACCCATCCTTGCATCGAGCAATCGCGCATGCATGTATGATTGCACATAAATCGGGGATTAAACGCATATTGTTTGCTTCACATTCACCTATTTGGATTAATCTCGAAAATTGCACCGGTTTTGTAGCATTCATTCGCACTATTTATCAGGCTATACAGGACCAAGTCACTTCCTGCTCTAATTTAGACAATGCTATCTCCTTCCTTGGAGTTAATCACCCATTCTATCCCATCGTCGTCACACAAAATGGTCATTGCTATCCATACAATACTCAACCCGAATTTTTACACTTTTTTGAAATTATGGACAGTAAACGTTATGAAAATATGCAAAACGCTTACCACAATGCTGGTTGTGTGAATTAATTATTACCTAACATTCGTATTTGTCTTTCTTGCCTGACTGATGTTCGTTCCGTTTGCAACCTTTCTGTCGCCATCCTTTTTCTACCATCTTCACTTTTCACTTTATGTGCAAAATTTGTAATTATTTCATTATACACTTTGCCACTTGTTCTACGAAAAATACCATCTATTCGACCACGGGTTTCTAGCGGCAATGGACGCTTTGATGGCTCAGACAATACCACATTCTTCAACTCTTCGCTATATTGATACAAGAAGTTTTTGTCTTTAATTGTAGCTGTATCACATTGAATCAGTCCAGAAACGTTTAATTCCAATAAATACATCATCGACAATCCGTAATTATCCCACGATTTATATGTCTTTGTTAACTCTTTCCATGCCTCTAACCATGTTTTGCCTTTAAACTCACCTACCCATTTTTTTAAACCGGTTTTTGCTTGCGTTTTTTCATTCACATTTATTAACATCATTTTATCAATGTGCGAATTACATAACGCCTCCATCGGCTTTATATCTGTTATGGGGGTTCTCAATAATTCTTCCAATACCGAATACTTCTTTTTTGTTCCTATCTGTCTGGCTACATATGAAAGTAATATTATTTCTATACACCATGGTATATACGAATCTATCTCCACACCAAAAGGGGATTTTGCATTTTCTTTATATTCATCCATATTTAATAACCTCGTTTCATATGATAATCCAAAATCTATTATTATTGGATCGTTTCCTTCACCCTCATACATGATGTTATTGGATTTTAAATCCATATGCAACACCCCTTTTTCATTCATTATCGAAACACTTTCTAGCAAATATAAATGTGTCTCTGCTACTATTTTACAATATTGTCCTGCATTCTGTTCTGATGAAATATCCTTCTTTATTAACACACTATTCAAATATTTATCCAATGTAAATTTTCCTAGGTATTTCAATTTCGATGATATATATTTTGTCTCCTTTTTCTTTCTTTTTCCACGAACATACATCTTACATGCCGACAATTCCGTTTCCGTGATTTTCGCATAATTCAAACCGCAAGACTTTATTATCGGACCAAACCTAAAATTATATTTTGGAATCTGTTTGATGAGTTTTCCTATTTTTATTTCCTGTTTACTGTTTTTATCGTCCGATTGCACCTTGGATATATACCCCTTATTTTCGGACTTTTCATCTTGACAAGACACTTCCGGGTTATATACACAACCATATGTTCCCTGTCCCATTATGTATAAATCCTTTTTATCCGAGTCAGCCATTGTTCTTTGTATAATATCTCAAGATAGATTTCTATCATTCACTTACAGCAATAAAAATACACAAAGGTGTGTATTTTTATTTATTTTTTGAGTTTCTTAAAGCCATTTACACTTTTCGTGCTGAATAAAACCTGTTTTTATACGTTTTTTTTAACTTTTCTACCATATCCATTGTTAATTCTCCTCGTTGATTCTTTATCAACATAAACTCCGACAGGATTTGGTCCCGATTACCATTGCAATAAATATTATATGCTTCCGCCTGAGAAAGAGTATTCATGATTTTTCCATTGTTCTTTACCACATTATTTATATCCATCAATTGCATCTGAATATATTCATCCATTTCACTCAGAAACCCTCGACTAAACCTATTTTTGCATTTAATACCCGGGTTTGACCTTTCTTGTGGATTTATATTAGTATCTCTCTTCTTATGATAATATCGAGCACTCTTAAACATTTTATCTAAAACATCACCTTCGAATCCTTCCGATTCCATTCGAATACGCTCTGAACATAGAAGATTTTTTATTGTTTCATGACTTAACCACGCACTCCACGCCTCGGTAAACTCCTTGCGTGTTGCGTTTTTGTTCATGTTTGCAAAATCTGCTAACATCAACTTCACCTTCTCCGTAAAATCAAAACGATACCTTTTATACTCCATTTTTTGTTCACAATTTTGTTACCACTCTAGTATATGCTAATAAACCTTTCAATTTTATTCGCGATTTAGATACTCTTCTTTGTATCTTTCATATCCTTCCTTTGCTATACTCTCCATCACACGCATTGTGTATCCATAAGAACAACCCGAATGACCGGACGATATGTCTTGTTCTCGCATCTTCGCATCTATTCGTTCCGTTTCTGGTGTCGTACTAAACATAAACCCTTTCCCGTCTGGTGGAGAGTATGTTCGTAACCAATCCCATAATTCACACTCTGTTATCGCCCAATGTGCATTCACCAAATACGGCACAATCGGGTCATTCATGTAATCAAAACTTCCATCTCCGATATCCATTATTATATTATAAGGTGTATATTCAAATATACAAATTTTTTATATTGTTTGCATGTTACGTAGTAAAATACGTAACCCACATATGTTTTGTGGGGGTCGCTCTCATTCGGGGTCGAACCGAAGACCTTGCGATTAACAGTCGCATGCTCTAACCAACTGAGCTATGAAAGCGCTTTCCTGCACGGGGAATTGAACCCCGACCTCGGCCTTGAAAGGGCCATATCCTAACCGTTAGACTATGTAGGATTTATAGCAAGAGATGGTTTCGATCCACCCACCTTTGGCTTATGAATCCAACGCGCTGCCTCTGCGCCATCTTGCTTTGCAATAAGCCCCCTATACCTCGCTTATTGCTGTGAAACCCCTCTATGTGAAGCATATAATTCTCTATTTATTTGGTTTCTCCATTTCCTCTGAGACTTCTGGTTCTAGACCAAGGGATTGTCTCTTCCCTTCACCCGATGTCGGGATCGAACCGACGACCACACGCTTAAAAGGCATGCGCTCTACCAACTGAGCTAACCGGGTAAAAAAGCTCTTACCGAGACTTGAACTCGGGTTTCAGGATTCAAAGTCCTGAGTGATAACCACTACACTATAAGAGCCATATTTTTACACTTTTTTACACTTTTTACAGGTTATTGCACGAAGAGGGGTTCGAACCCTCGCAGCTGACGCTACCAGGTCTTAAGTCTGGCTCCTTAGACCACTCGGACATCCGTGCAGGTGGATAAGTTTAGAGTCCTTCCATGACTTTGCTCAAATGCGGACTCGAACCGCAGACCTTCGGCTCATAAGACCGACGCTCTAACCAACTGAGCTATAAGAGCTATTACGCCGCGTGTGGGGGACTCCTCGACGTATAATTATATATCCTTTTCTTTAACTCGTTATATTATATATATTGCCTATGCCCGCAAGAATCAATATGAACATGGTTATGCATTCGTCCACGCCTACTATTTATTCCAATGATATTTCTGTTTGTTCTCCGTTTTCAGACCACTTCTCTTTTGTTCTCTATTTAGAACCTATCTACAATTCATTTCTACAAACATACCAAAATATAATCACTCTCGATAACATTCCCAATGGACCCCTTTCTAATATGGTGTCTCGCATTCAATTCCCTAAATTATCACCCTTTCAAACCGCGTCTAACACTTTCCGCAGCGGACAATGCGTTCCTACACTTCTTCGTTACCCCACGTCTCGAGTGGGTAATCCTTTCAAACAAAACGATGCATTCATGGGCGCCGACGACATACCTTCCGTATTATCATATTTACAAACACACGGATATCGCATTGAACAGTATGACCGTCACCTTAATCATCTTATTGATGGGGTCTCGTCTACTCGTTTTTCAGGCAATCGCAAAATTATAGCTATGGTTTCTACATTACCCGCTTAAAATGTCCAAGGTTACTCTTTTATTATTTTTGTATACCATTTTATGGCCTTATACTCTAACTATGCGTTTCACACAAACTATTCATAAAAATATGTTACAAATCGGGTATTTGGGATTAAATCATAATCCTATTGGAAACGCTCGAGCTTTTGTCCAAGATAACACTGCTCAATTAGCATTTATGGAGATTTTACCCGATTTTCGACGTCAGGGACACGGTAGCAAACTTCTTTCGGAGACCGAAAACACTCTACGAAATACCCTCCATGTGACTGAAATCAATCTACTCGCATGGCAACCCTACAGTTCCAGCGAAGTTATCGATTTTTATAAGAAAAATGGCTATGTTGTCTCAAACGAGAAGACCGAACTGTATGACGACTCCTCGAAATTGTGGGATTTGGTTCAAATGCATAAAATTCTTGCTCCTTCAGTATACAACTGGCCTTGATGTGTAAAACACGCGGGGATAGCTCCTACAATAAATAAAATTTAACGAATTCTATTTATTTCTACCATCTTTTATTTCATAATGTCCAAGATTCATTATATAACACAGAATATACTACTATTTACCCAGGAATTCATCCATGTGTTTATTAAATTCTTCAGCACGCCGATTCCTTTCTGCTGCTGCGATATAACGGGGATTCTCTCGAGTTCTTATCGTTTTATTAACCTTATTTCGTTCCTTTTGTTTTCCTCTCGTTTCGTCTTGTCGGGTCTTCGCGTATTTGTCGGGGTCTATTAATTTCAACATCTTCTTTTCTTTACCCTTATTTTTCTTATTCATATTTTCCCTCTTTCGATTTCTTTCCTTTATTTCATCATTCATCTCTTCTGCCTCTTCCAAATATGCCTGGTTTCGATCCTTCTTATCTTTTTTAGTGAATTTAACCATTTCTATCGAATCTCTAGATGCGTCTGAATGATATTCATTTTCAGCACTATCAAATGTTACACCCTTTTTTAATGACTCATTCTTTAATGATTCATTCTTCCCCTCCTTTTTTGCGCGTGAACTTCCAACTCCCCCTCCCTTGCATTTTTTTCTTATTCGATTCTTTTTGGTCTTGTTCATTTCTTATATAATCACGACATATTAAAGATATAATTTACTATTCAACATGTTTGTGTTAGAAAATGTTAACACTGGTCTCTGAGTAAAATCTCTAAAAGTTAAATAAGCCAAGATGTTGTTGTAAAAATGTATTATACTCTTATCTTTATCATCATGAAAATGAACAAAACCGTTTGTTAATGCCCCTTGAAATTCATTCTCTTTACGTTCATAATAATCCGCACTCGTTTGGTCATCTTCGCAACCACTTATCTTCACAATGTTACACAAGTTTTCCAAATCGTCTACCGTATATGACGTATCATTTTCGATTATATCTCCGCCCTTGTAACGATACGGCAAATTCAAATTACTTCCTGAATTACAACAATCCATCAACACAAATACCTTTGTTGTTTTCTCCAAACCTTGAACAAAATTCTCTTGAATCCATGTATCTGTTATCACACCGCGTGTAGCATAATCAGATGGACATATCACCTCACTTTTTAAATCTTCTTCGCGGAATGAATTTACATTCGACCCATGTCCCGAGTAACTTAACCATACCTCTGAACCTGGATTATTATGCGAAAATATTACCAAGTTTAATAATTCTTCTTCTATATTATCGCGAGTTGCCTCGGAATTCTTTAATGTTGTTATATCTTCCTTCATGAAACAACACCTTCCTTGCAAAACACCTTTTATATTATTCATATCGTTCACACAACCTTTCAAATCATCTCCTTTCATTTGGTCTTCGTTGTAATTTATTCCTATCACCAGTGCTCGTTTCTCACCGGATACCGTGTATATTGTATTATTCTCTTCGACCAATGCTATCGCCTCGTTCATCTCTTCTATTGCGACCTCTTGTAATACCAACTCTTCTTTCAAGTCTTCTGATGATATTGTTTCATTACTTGTATCACTATTTGTATCCTCGATTGTGTATTCTATATTCACATCTTCTTTGTATGTCCCATCGCATATTGATAGTAAAATTGAAAAAAATGCACCCATATATGCATTAACCGTCTATTTGTTTTTTTCACGATTTTTTGTCTTGCTGTCAGGGGTCATGCGTCATTAAGAGGGGGTCATCTCATATAGCCACTCATGCACTAGGACACCCCGTCACCCACCCCCCAACGGAACTATCCACCGGAACTCCCCCCCCAGCCTTTAAGCCCCGCCTTGCGCCAAACCCCCTATTTCCACTTATCGGGAAATGAGTGGGATATCGATTTACCGGTATTTTATCGGGAAACGAGTATCGTTTTTGGTCCATTTAATCCTCACTCTTTTCAAGTGCAAAAAAAGGCGTAAACCCGCATAAAATTGATACCCTTTTTCTGGTGTAGAGTAGTGCCGATGAGCTCCTAACTTAGCTCATCGAATAGTGGTTAATAATATAATATGTAAAGTTAGACACAGATAGCGTGAAAAGCACTCCCTCGACGGTGTATAAATGTTGTGCATTCAATAATAAATCCAATTGAATGTATAGCCGGACGACCCTGAAAATCGTCCCGTTCCCTCTGTGTAATGTGAAAATATAATGAAAGTCTGTTGTATCAGTTAAACCCACAACACCTTAACCGGTAGTGTGGGGTAATTTGTTGGATTGGTGGAGTAGGCCCCCACCATGAAAATGAGTTTGACGCGATATTATCTGTAACTGGTCATAACAGTGCTTATTAGAGTGTTTTATGACTTTGTTGCTTGGATGATTACTTATTTTGGAACGTAATGCATCGGTTTTAGTTTAGAATTGCACTACAATTGAATATAGGGAAAATGAAATAACGAACGCACGGTAAGCCTTCGCCCCCTAATTCATTTTCCAAGTCGATAACCTCTTTCAGTAGAGATGTCGGCGAAATCCGTGTCGAAAGCGGAAAGCAATCCTGGTGGCCACCTGTTTTTTTTCGAACGCACGAGAACACCAAAAAAGGCCCGAAATCGCATAAAATTGAAAGGTCTTTTTGACTACGAATTGGGAGCATCTAACTTAATAGTTATTAATCGTTTCAACAATCATGTCTGCAAACACACAAACCAACACCGTCGTCGCTACCCAGGAGAAAAAGGAGAAGAAGCCCACGCTCTCTGCTAAGTATTCCAAATTCCTCGTGTTCGGCTACGGCTTCGTGAAAAGCCTCGAGTCTCAAGGCGTCATCAATGCCGAGGGCGTGGAAACCGCCTTCGCTGAACTTAAGCTCATGTCCTCCGTCGAGGAGCAAACCCAGCTATATGAAAGCTTCCTTGCCCAATCTAAGGAAACCGGCAAGGTTATGCGCAAGTTCATCACACTCCGCAACAAGCCACCCAAGGCTCCTAAGGCTCCCCGTGCAAAGAAAACCGCAAAGAAATCTGAGTCATCCGACGCCGACGAGAAGAAGCCTCGCGCAAAGAAGACCAGTCGCGTCGAAAATGACTCCGAAAACGACCTCGTCAGTCAAATCGTAACCGCCGCTAACACCGTCGACACCGCTCCAGGCAAATCTAAGGAGGAGAAGGAAGCCGAGAAAGCCGCCGCTAAGGCAGCAAAGGAAGCCGAGAAGCTCGCCGCTAAGGAAGCAAAGGAAGCCGCTGCTATCGCCGCTAAGGAAGCCAAGGCAGCCGCTGCTGTCGCCGCTAAGGAAGCCAAGGCAGCCGCTGCTGTCGCCGCTAAGGAAGCCAAGGCAGCCGCTGCTACCGCCGCTAAGGAAGCAAAAGAAGCCGAAAAACTTGCCGCAAAGGTAGCTAAGGCTGCCGCTAAGGTAACTAACGCTTCTGAGAAAAAGGGGGCTAACGCTGAGCCCGCCGAAGAGCTTCAGGTAGAAGAGACCGAGGAGGAAGAGGAAATCCACACTCAGGAAATCGTTATTGGAGGCAAGTCATATCTTCTCGACGAAGAGAACAACGTTTACTCTGTCGACACTCACGAGCAAATCGGCACCTTCAATTCTGAGAATCAAACCATCAGCGCTGACCTTTAAACATATATTCCGCATATTTAACATCTCATAAAAAGTAAAAAGTCCAAAACATAAAAAGTAAAAAATAAAAAAGTATAAAACATACTTTTTTATTTCCGCGTTGAACCACTTAAACTCTGCTGTCTATTTAGTATAAAGAAATATTTCCATGTCTTATTGTTCCTACTGCAACTACTTCGCATCCACCAACTCGCGACTCAAGCGACACCTAGACACCGACAAACACGCGCGCAACTTCATGCTCGTCGATGCCGGCATTCAAGACCTCGTTGAACCACCATGTGACGAAACATACGACGACCTTCCCGACCTTATTCCTATCGAACCACTCTGTGACGAAATAGACGACGACATTCCTGATCTCGTTCATACCAATGATGAAGCGCCAGAACTCATTGACGTTTCTCTAGACACGTTCGACCTCGAACTTACTCCTATCGACGAGTCCACGCGCGATTTAGTCAAAACATCTTACAACATCACCTCTTCCATTTCACAATTCTTCGACGACTACCCATTCGCATTCCATCTTTTACATGCTATCGGCTTCTTCGGACTCATCTTTTTTAAAACAACCCGAGAAACACCCCCTTTAGTCGATTCTAAATAGGGTTTTATCTCTTCATATTTTATAATTATTTGAAATGAGTAGTAGAGGTTTACCAAAAGCAACGTATACCGGTGATGGCTACAATACTACATTAGAAACCGAGGGTAATACGGTGAGGGCAGATGGGGGTCGTGCGGCCCGACAAGCAAAGTTCACAGCTTTATGGACTGGATTGGGTTACACATCCGCATCCCAGTTTAATAAAAGATTAAAAGATAACAGATGTGAACAAGCCGATTTGGATATTTACCTGAATGCGTTAGTCAAATCCGACGAGGACCCGGTGGATTCACTGGATGTTCTGATAGAACAACTGAATACAACGAAAATGGGGGGCGGAGGCATGTGTCAAGTTGGGGGAAGCCTTGTTGGCCTTTTAGCGCTACACATCAAAATATTTAAAAAACCGGTGGGGGAAGTTGCTATGTTATCGGTGGGTGCAAGTGTACTACTTCTTCAAAACACCATCGTATTATTAGATTCTCTCCCTAATTGTTTTATGTATTTTGCTGGGGATTTTCTAAAACATGTGCTTGATTGGATGATGAATTTATGTAAAGATTTGTATGATAATCGGGAAACGATTGCAACCGGTTTTATATCAGGTGCTAAAACAGCTGCTTCTGCAGCCGGTACCGCAGTAGTAGCGACCCCAGGCGCAATATTATATATATTAAGAGGTGTAGATGCATTGGGGATGCGATTCGCAGAAGAGTATAATCCCGAGTTAAATGGCTTTAATGAAATCTTGGATGCGGTAAAGAGACGCAATGAAGAACATCATGCAATGATGGTTCAACTGGCCGCTGAGCAAGCGGAGGCGGCAGGCAAGGAAACGGACAGAACTATGGAGCTTCAAAAGAAGAAGTTTGTTGCTCAAAAAAAGGTTGATTCGAGGACTGCGATACGGGAGGCGAGTGAGGCTGCGGGTAGGTTGCACGAACAATTAACTGAAGAAATCGCTGGTTTAGACCATCAGCTTGTTATGGGCGAAGTGCGCAAGGGCAAGGGCAAGGGCAAGGGCAGGGGGGGTAAACACGCAACCAGAAAACGTGGTAAACACAGTTCGAAAAGAGCACCTCGCAAAACCAAGACCACACGTAAGAAGAGACGCGGAAAGAAATAGGTCCAAGATTTCGCAAAACACATAAAATAATGATTTTTGAGCCATTATTTTACCCGACCTTCTTGGACATACCCTCATTGAGTCTTTGTATCATAGGTCTTTCGAGGAAAACGTTTTAGTGTATTGGTTCATCTTTTCAACTATTATTCATAGGGTATGTCCAAGATTGGTATAGTATACACTGTAAAACCCGCGAATCGGACGGTATAAGCGCCCTTCGGGCGCGTCTTGGACACTTTTCACCCCATAATCCTTCAAATACTACTTATCGGGAAATGAGTGGGATATCGATAAATGAGTAGGATATCGGGTTTTGAGTATGTACTCAAGATGACCAAACACAAATGTTTACAAGAAGTCGCAAAATGTTTACACATGTTGACGCTAAAGGTTCCGAAGGTTCCAAAAAATATACTTGCGAGAGTTGCAACTATCATACGAGCAGATTAAGTCAATTCGATAGACATTTATTGACTGCAAAACACAAAATGTTTACAAATGTTGACGCAAATGTTGACGATAGAACGCAAAAAAGTTCCAAAGCTTATGTGTGCATAAGAAAAGCTGCGATTTTACTCCTCCAGCCTTGGAGAATAGCGTAGTAGATCCCAAGGAGATTCCCCCCAAAAACCCATATAAAGTTCCCATTTTCATATATCCCACAAGAAAAACTATAAAGATAAAAGAGTTGGTACTTTCTGCAAATGGAAGTTTTTAAAAAGTTCCAAATAGGATATTCCAACCTTTTATTCAGAATCGCTTTTTATGAAAAACGGACATGAGTGCATAATGCATTGTTTTACAAATCGCGAAAAAACAATTGGCTGCAACCACTTTTCCAAGAATTCATAGAATATTTGTGCGTGAAAGGGTTTAGGCATTTTATCTGTTATCATAATATAGATAACAATGGTAATGCCGAAAATGCCGAAAAATGCCGAAAAATATGTTTGTGAAGATTGCAACTTTAAATGCAGTAAATTAAGTAATTATAATACACATTTGTTGACTGCAAAACATAAAATGATAACAAATGGTAACCCAAATACTGACGATAAATCCCAAAAAAATGCTAAAGCATATGTGTGTGATTGTGGTAAATCCTATAATTTTTCGTCTGGGTTATCGAGACACAAACAGAAATGCGATTTTACTCCTCCCGACTTGGAGAATAGTGTGGTAGAGCCAATAGCCGGTGGTGATATAAATAAATTTGCGATTGATATGAAGGAAATAGTGATGTTATTGGCTACAACTCAAGCTAGAAGCCAAGAAAGTCAAGACAATAACATAAAACTGCTCATAGAAAACCAAGAAAAGATGACTGCTAGTCAACAAGGAGCGCTAATAGATGTGGTGAAGGCGTTACCTCCGATGGGTGGGACACATACGAACAGTCATAATAACAACAATACATTAAATTTTTATTTGACGCAGACATGTAAGAATGCCGAGTCGATACACGATTTCACAGACCGTTTTGTCGAGCGAAGTTCCGACTTTTTCAATAACAATTATCGAGAGATAGCGGAAGACCAGACGAATTTTGCGTCGGGGATAATGGACATTTTCTGGAAATGCATGGAAGAGAAGCCGCAAATCGAAAAATTCATTCAGACAACAGATGTGAAGAACGGTGTTTTGTATGTGAAAGAGAAGAAGAAGAATGAGCAGCGTCAACTTTGTGGAGAGGCTCAATTCGTCAAACATATGGACGGATTTGAGAAGGCTGGTTTGAACATTGGACACGAGATGAACAAGGTTATTTTTCCGATGAAAATGAAGTTTGTTGATACATTAACAGCAGAATGTGGTTCACCTCCTCAGGAAGAAGATTTTGATGATGAAGACGAATATGAGAATGCCCTTCATAAGTTCAAAGAGAGAGTCGGGGACATGAAACAGAGGTTATCTAGACAGACTTACAACGCGACCACATTGTTTGATAAGAAGCCACAAAGAGAAGGTATACTGATAAAGACGAAAAGGCAGGGGGCTGCCGCCCCCCTGCGACCCCCTGCTATTTCTTAATTGGGCAGGGGGCTGCCGCCCCCCTGCGACCCCCTGCTATTTCTTAATTGGGCAGGGGGCTGCCGCCCCCCTGCGACCCCCTGCTATTTCTTTTTTTGACCTATCGAGAGAGAGGGTGTCGCACGTTTTAAACATTCAAGGGGGGAGAAATAAAATATTATGAAGATATTATCTTTTTTTTTGTAAATAAGTATAATCATCTAACCTTTCGAGTAACCGACCTTTTAACGCCCTTTTTGATTTTTTTTGTTATCCTTCTTTTTTTGCTCCTTCTTTTGATTTTTTTTCTTTTTCCACCTCCAAACACCGCTTGTATTGTCTCCCTTAATTCATTATATTTTTTATTTTCTGTATATGCAGATTTTAGAAAAACGTCACGAATAGTAGCGAGTGTCGCGTGCTTAAAATCAGTAAATTCTTCGGGGATATTGTTTTTCACAATATCAATATCATCTACGAATACTTTTTCATAATAGTTAATATGGGGTATCATGTAGGAAACACCCGAACCATATAAAAATAACAGAATGTATGATAATAATATATTTTTTGGGTCAATAAATTCAAAAGAACTAATCGTTCCATCGGATGCTTGATATGCTTTAATCGGAAGTTTTTTTTTGCTCTTTATCACACGTTTAATATAATTATAAAATAGTAGCACAGGGCTACCTGGGTCAAACGTAACACCATAGCGATTTAGTTTAAAAAAATCATTTTTATTTTGATTTATTAATTCGATTATATATAACATACGTTTTATATGATTAATTGCTTTATGTATATGTTCTTCAGACAAATTATCAATGAAAATTTGTCTATCTTCCATTGCTACAGTATTATCATTCATTAACTTACTTATACTCTGATGATAAACATGGTCAAATCTATTATAGACATCTATAACCGTTTTGTTAGGCATATTTAAACTTGTTCCAATCGAATCGTATTCAAAGTTTATTATCATTTCCACCAGATGGTCATATTTATGATTTTCCCCATTTGTTTTTGCGATTAGTTGAATTTTATACATTCGTGCATTTTGAATAATTGATGATATATCATCTTCCGGATTAATTCCACCATTTCTAGTTAAAAATCCAATTAAAAAACATTTACCTATTTTTGTAATTAAATATCCTTGTTCAAAATCATCTACTAGACCAGATAATTCATGATACTCCACCAAATCGTCCTCTACTAAATCATACAACAAATCACTAGTTGTTAATCCGATTAAATTTTCGTTTTCAAAACAATCTTTAAATTGGGTAAATATCCATTTAGTTAGATGTTGATAATAAGGTGTTATTTTTCTTTCAAGGTCATAAAAATTTCTAATAAAAGTGAAGTCAATGTCGTTAGAGAATTTGAAATCATTGTCGTCAGATAACACTTCATCCGACTTATTGATTAAGTCTGTATAATCAACTTTAACTCGCGTGTGTCCAATTTCACCTGCCTTTATAAGAATTACATGACCTTCTGTGGGTAACGATTTGGTTTGTATTATTTGTATATCCGACTTGTTGTATGGTTCTATAGTTTGATTAGGAATTTTGTTTATATTGATATCTATATCTGACGTAGGGTCGCAATATTGTAATAAATCTACAGTGTTGTTATATGTTTTATTCAATAGTTCGTATACAATACCCCCGAAATATGTAATATCAATCGGGTCTGTTTTACTAATATAAACAGGTACTGTCTTTAAAAAAACTACCTTTGCAACTTCCTCGTCGCCTGAAGGTTCAACATATTCATCGTTGGTATCCTCCAATTCATTTCCATTTAAGTTTGTAAATACTTTTGTTAATATATCTGGACCGGTATAACTATAACTACCCCAATTAATATTATTTATATTGGTTATTATTGTATCTAAATGAGGATAAATCACTTTAATAAATGCAATTCTCCCTGCATCTAATGTATATTTAAAATCATTATCATCGACTGCTCTCAACCCCCCGATTGTTTTTTTAGCTGTTTTTGTATGTTTCATTAAAACTGTATACACTACAACAATATTTGTTTTTACCTTTTTACATTTCAAACGCCGATTTCAGCACCTGAATATTCTATCCAATCTTTGAATTGAAGTTGGTGATGAAATTCTCTTGGAATTATTGATAATTCGTATCCCCAAGATTTATGTGTGAATTCTCTATTCATAATATTCATTTTCGCTATGTTGTCCTGTTTTATTACAACCAATTCCAGTATAATAAATTTTCATATATTTATATTGTTTTAACCCAAATAGTCGGAATTTGAAAATTAAAAAGGTGTAATAAAATATTAAAGTAAAAATATGATATTAAAACACCTGGATATTATATAAAAATGCCGAAAACAGAATCAAAAACAGAAGTGCCGGATTATTTGAAGTCACAGATTATAACATATATGGGTAATAAACGAAAGGTTTTACCACATATAGACGAAGTTATGAATGAAATTAAAATGGATTTGAAACAGGATACATTAAAAATCGGCGACGGATTTGCCGGTTCTGGAATAGTAAGTCGTTTGTTCAAAATGTCCGCATCTGAATTATACACAAACGATTTGGCTGGATATAGTCGAACATTGAATAATTGTTATTTAGCAACGCCTACAAAAAAAACATATGAAAAAATATGCGAATATATCGACGAAGCGAATAAAAAAGCAGATGATATGGATTTCGACGAACCGTGGATATCAAAACACTGGACAGGAGAACGGGCATATTATACGGAAACAAACGGGAAAAGAATAGACGCGATGAGGCAATATATAGAAACAATTCCAAAGAACTACCGAGATTTTGTATTGGCGCCATTATTGGTGGAATGTTCGATGCATACAAATACGAGTGGTCAATTTGCATCATATTATAAAGGAGGTTATGGAGGAAAAACGGGAACAGATGTAAAAAGAATAACACAAGATATTCGAATTCCATACCCCATATTCGACAAAAACAAATGTAAAGTAAAGGTGTCGCAAATGGATACAACCGAATGGGTTCAACAATTGCCCAACGACTTAGATGTAGTTTATTACGACCCGCCCTACAACAAACATCCTTATAATATTTACTATTTCCTACTAGACATTATCAATAATTATGATACTTCTATATCTATTCCCGAGTCGTATCGCGGTCAACCCGAGAATCGAACAAAATCGAATTATAATAGTTCAGTGCATGCCGAAAAAGCCTTATTCGACCTTCTGTTACACACCAAATCAAAATACATACTCATGTCTTACAACAACAAAGGTATCATTCCGGTTGAGAAAATTGAAAAATTTCTGAAGGACAGCTTTCCCTATTATAAAAAAATATCCTTTTCACACAACACATACAATCGTCTAATCGGGCTATCGGGTAAACCGATAAACTCAACAACGGAACAACTGTTTTTGATTAAAACGTTTTAATACTCGCATAAAATATTACATGACCCGGTTGTTCGTATACAATATTCGATTTGATAGCCCAATGTATATCTTGCCGCTAATTCACATACCTTTTTTGCCTCTTTATCATTTTCAAATTTCATATCATCAATTATACTACAAGCGTTATTAAATACTCCTGAAAATGCATCTAAAATTTTTTCATTCTGTTCTATTTTACCAAATTCATTTATAAAATTCTTATTCAAACTCGATTTTAATTTATTCATATTATCCAATAATTCTGAATAATGTGTTGACTCATCTAAGGAATACCCATTAGATTGCATTTCCATATACAAACATTCCAGGTCTGCATCCTCATTTTCCTCCATTACAGCCTCTTCATGTTCTGTTTGTGATTGAAAACAACTGTGACAATATGTCTCATCTTTAATTTCTGCGTTACATCCACAAAATATCCAAGAATAAAAGGTATGGGGCGTTATAGTAACCAAATTTTCAACATCACCACTTGACTGAACCCCAAACCAAAATTTTCCTTCAATATCGCCGTTATAATATCTACCCATTTTGCTTATAACATAAGAATGTTGTGTATTATAAACAATCAATTTTACCAGCGCCCTGAAAACGAAACATCGAATTATGAATTCCAATAATGAAATAATAAATACCGATTGTAGATAAAATGGTTCCAAACATATAAAATATGTCCTCCTTAAAAGTTAAATCAGCAAGCTCTTTAAACATTTCATGCTGTGTATCGACGTGGGTTACGGGTGAATAATCGATGTCTGGTGTAAAGATTTCCTCGTGTTTATCACAATACGGATTTATTTCGGGAGTATCTAATATTAAGAATAGCATTTTAATATTATCATGACTTATGTTTAAATCCATTCAAAAACACGTTCTATTTCCAGACGTTTCAATACAAAATAAACACGAGTGTCTTGTATTTCAGTAAAAGTCGTGGAAAAATCGCCACTGGTATCTTGTCCAATCAGTTTTGCAATACATTTTATAACTGCTGTATAAGCAAGTTTTTCTTGGTCAGTGCGCGCGTCTTCGTTAATAGAAACCAAATTTTCACTATCGATTATAAAAAAACGATTTTGAATACGAAATAGCATTTCAAGATTAATGTCTGTATAAATCATTCCCATTTGCTTCAAGTAATCGAATTGGATATATAAATCACGCAAAACATTTTCAATAAACCGATAATCGACCGTAGAATTACTGAATTGGTAGATAGAATGTGTGTGCGTAATGTTAGTAGTATATAAATCATCAATGGCGACAATCGGAGACTCAACGTCTAGTGGAAACGAAACCATAATGCCCCCCAATGCCTTATTTGATGATTTGTCCTCATCACCTGATGGTTTAAATCGGCTTATGTATTGTGTGACCGTATCAATCATTCCCATCTCGTTTTCATCGTCGGACGAATCAATTTCTAAAGGAAGATTGGTGTATCCATTTGGAGTTTGTTCTTCTCCCAAAACATCACTAAACTTTTTCATTTTTGAATCATCTACGTCCAACGACGATTCGTTTAGAGTACCATCTACATTGCGAATATACACGCGATAATTTTGGAAATTGAATGCATCAAAAAAAGTTCTAGTATACACCTTTGAAACATCCACATTTTCAGTGCTCCAAACATTCATATGAACTGATTGTTTTGTCGTTTTTATAGAAGTCATTTTAAAATATACACATACTAAATTTACAGTATTCGAATGTAATATGTTCCTATTCGGAACCCGAATCCGTATTATTTACAGAACGAGTTTGACTGTTTGATGTGTTTGTTATTACATAAAATAATAAAAAATATGCATTTTTATTCGACTAACTAAGACCCAACCTTACATTTTACCAGAACGTAGGCGAGTATATTTTGGGTGTTGAAACGTATTCATGTTGATAAATACCAATCCATTGCAATTTTCAGATATATACAAATCGTTGATGCAATTGATATCATTTGTTTCAATAATCATTTTACTATCATGACTATAATAATCATTATTCGGAGTATAAAATGTATGATAATACCCCTTTTTAATTAGTTGTTTTGAAAATTCGTTTACAAGATGTGTTTTACCATTGGCGCCTTTTCCCCATAATACAACTGTAAAGTTATTATTAATGGCGTTTTGAAGTGTTTTTTGCGCGCGGTTATATTGGTCGGTAAATGAACGTGGCGGAGACATAATAAGATAGTATCTATTTATAGTGATTTTATCAGATATAATAAGAATCAATTTTATACCGTGAAGAGATGCACCCTTACACCCTTGGTAATTTAAAACGCTGTTTTCACAGAGTAAAAATAATCAAAAATGTAAAATCAATAATAGGAATTTCACCTACGATGGTCTAACTTTTTCCTCTTCCTTTTGGATATTTGAAGAGGTGGAAGACGAAATTTGAAAACACGCAGGGCGTTCTTGCTTCTCTATCCAGCATTTTGTTAAGTTCATTATGTTGATTGCTGAATTCGCGTCTCTTGTCTTGAATACGGTTTGTTTGACTTGGGGCTCCGCCGATTGTGCGCATTTCTCTCTATAAGCGTAATACACTTCCGGTTTATGAACAATCCTATTTAGTTTTCTCGCTCTCACTCTCACTCTCACTCTCACTCTCACTATCGCTTTCAACGCAATCGCAATGACAACTTCCGCAGGTTCTTGTCCCACAATCGTCGCAAATATGTCCATCGTCGGCCATATGTGTTTGTTCACCACATTCGTCGCAATAACCTTCGCATCTACAATCTTCTCCTGTTCCACCATACATTTTCATACATAGTCCACATACCATCATATTGCAATCCCCGCACATACAATCTAAACAAGTTTCACAATAATTTTCCCCGCAACTCATACAAGATTTATTTTTATCACAATCGGAACAAGGAACACAATAACATTTATCAAAGTCCTCACTTTCACACGCCTCGCATACTTTGGTTGCGTCAGAATCGGGGTCATTTATTGTGTGATTATCATCACACTCAGTTGGAACCGACTCGGTAACATTATCAATGTTGTTTGGTGTAGAAAATGCGCTCATTGTTATACATATCAAATTTTCTCTATATTAGTTTAGCAACGGGTTGTCATCAAATAAATACATTTAGAGACTTATGTAGGTAAACGATAACCGTTTGCCCCCCACCGATCCGTCGCATTCGCATCAGCCCCCTTCTCCAATAGCATTGCCACTTTTTTTCGGTGTGTCTTTTCTCACTTGCCAAAATGCATCAACGCTTCAAAGAACATATTCGGATTACTTCTCAATCAGTATAGAGGAGAAGAAAGACCAGTATGTTTCAAACCAGCAAAAATTGGCGTTATACCTCGTAAGAGTGATAAGCGTCCAAAGGCGTGTGATTCGCCATTACTAACTTGTTGATTTATTTTTGCCGTCAAAAACGGCGTTTTAAATTATCAAGGGTGTAAAGGATTTAAATATATACACTCTATTATGAATGTAACATGGAAACGGAAATCCTGCTGATAGCTGTTTCTTTAATAATTATAACATGTATGTGTTTTATACTAATGGAGTGCGAATTCTGCACATGTATTGAAAGTGAAACGCCCCCTATGTCTGAAACAGAAGAGTTATGAGTTTTTTTGCGTGCATTTATACACCGTTTCTCGTTACACATTTGCACATTTAAAACGCCGACTAAATATAAATATAAATATAAATATAAATATAAATATAAATATAAAGATGTATTTTTATATTTATATATAATGTCTATTACACGACTTTCTAATATTGATCAATTTAGATATATATGTGGAAATGTATCTCCAGATATAAATATTAAAATAAGAGCATGTGATTTTAGTGTTAATACAAAAAGTGCTTTTCTACAATGTGATGGATATACTAAAATATATACACAATGGTTTATGTCACATAGTGCTTATACAATTAAACAAGGCGGTGGTAATGATACAGCCATTTATCATGAAGTAGATGAACAAGATAATGCAGTCTATAAAGAACCGGTTGTTTGTTATACAATGCCAAATATTAATGATATAGACGAGTTATTTGAAAAAAAATATGAAATTGTAAAGATTGTTGGAAAAGTGCAAAATAGCATTTGCAAGATACATTTATTTTGTGATGAAAATCAAGTTGAAGAACTATTGGCAAAAATAACTAATGATATTGATATGACTGAATTAACCTATACGCAAAAGGCACAAAGGATATGTAAGACTTTTATTGGATTGCCGATTGGTTATGTAATAGGAACAGCAATACATTTGCTTAGTTGTTCTGTTTTATGCATTTCGGGAAATTGGAGTTCAAATTATTATCAAGGTGCTGAGTTATGTAGTTATCGAACAGGATTTAATATGAATAAACGTCTAATTGTGCTAACCAAGCATATATGGAAAAATAATAAAATATGTTGTGATAAACTATTATATTCACATAATACATCTGACATTAACGACCATGAATTATATAATAATTATGATAATCACAAATTATCATTAAAAAAGGTTGAAGATATGGAATTGCTTATTCGTTTTGATAAATGTGCAACTATCAATAATCAAAACGTTAACGATATTCAACAAGAATTTTTAAATAATATATATCCAGAAGATGAACAATTACGTAACAATGAATTAAAACGTATTCAAAATATAAAATTTGTATTACGTCCAGATGATATTGAAAAATATGTTGTAACAACCCAATCTAATACAACATATGAAAATAATCAAGAAGAGCAAGAACAAGAAGAGCAAGAGCAAGAATCGATATAAAGATTCGTTTCTATATTGTTGATTTAAAACACCGGTTTTAAATCTTCAAGGGTGTAAAATGTAATATGTTCCTAATCGGAACCCGAATCCGTATTATTTCCAGAACGAGTTCGACTCCGTGTTTGCGGGTATTGAGTAGTTACGTCAACTGTGTTTTTATTTTCAGCAGCAGGAGTCTTAGATGTAAAATTTTCCCTAACAACCCCGTCTGCATAGTATATTAAATATCCCGCTATCCATAACCACATATTTTGTATTTGTGTCCCTGTAAATGTAATTAACCAGCGTAAACCGGCACAATGGGGAGCAATAACCATAAAGGGGGACATAATAAACCCAATTACTGTAACTGGAGTGCACATTCGGGGGTATAAATTCGCAGCCGAGTAATGTAATCCAATCACAACTGCATACATAATCATACCGCGTGTAATAAACGGGACAGTTTTATCCCAGAAATAGCTCAAATAGTTATAAATAGTATTCATAATGAAGACTTCGATATCTTCATTATGATGAATCAAAAAGACAATCAATTTTATACTTTCTAGAGTATATCCCAAACACAACACCTTTTTATAAATATGTTCATATGTCCATCTACAAAATTGAAAGTATTAAACCACAACAAGTGGATATAAACAGATGATATAAGAAAATGCCCATAACAATTCCCGTTATAATTGGAAACGACAGTTTCGATTTAATTATACGAAACAATAATGGAGAAGTAAAAACCAGAGACAATCAAAGCACATGGATGCCGCTATTAATGGTTTTATATGCTAATTTATCTGATGAGCAGCGAACAAATATATTACGTTATAAACGTGATGATGAAAACAACATTATACCAAATACAGAATTTGTATTTTATACAGAGGTATGTGATTATTATGTTGGAGCAGATTCAAATTATAACCAATTAAATACTGGTGAATCAGAACATCAATGTATATGTGGAGTTCATATTGCTGAGGAATATTTTATAAGTAATGTTAACAATCTATATATTGCATATAAAATTGGGTCAACGTGCATTGACCACTGGGATTTAAAAAAGGCAAAAATCATGAAACTAAAAAAACTCCAAGAAAAACACAAAAAAAAAGACAAAGACTCTACATTTTGTTCATATTGTGGTAAAAAGAATAACCTTAAATCGTGCAGTTGTAAGCGCAAAAATCGCGATTTAATGCAAAGTGTATTTAATAGATTGAGAGACAATGCAGAATATTCCGGTCGACTTACAAAAGTATCATCTGGGCGATTCAAAGACGTATTAACCTATTTTGAATTAAACGTAAGCGATAATAAAGAGTGCCGTCAATACATGGAGTGGGTATTAAGGACTGATATTGACTGGACAGGTAAAGATGAATTAATTGAATTTCATAACCGAATTGAGAATAAATCGGAAAATGTTATCGATGAAGATTTCGAAGAACAAATTCAAAAAAAGTTGAACAACTTATCTAAGAACGCAGAAAACAACTCATCAAATAACTCATCAAATGACGGATGGTGGAAACGTGAACTGAAATACCCTGCAGTTTGCACAAGTTGTTACGATAACCTATGTGAAAACGAAATGGTTTATATGCAAAACCAAAACAACAAGTGGTCATTTAAATGCATTGAATGTAATTAAATCAAACAAAAACACTATTTTGTGTTAGAACGAACCGTTTTAGGTTTAGTAGCCCATTTTTTGTCCCATTCATGTAAAACATCGATAGATACTTCAGGAAGAATCGCATGAGCTTCCCAAAAATATCTACAAAATGCCCATTGAAATGAAAACTCGGTAACGGAATATTGAGAATATAAAGTGTCCAAATCACGTTTCACATTAGAAAGTAGAAGACCATGATTTGCAGGAGGTAATACATATGCGAGTTGAACATTTTCGGAAAAGGGTTTATTTGTAGAATCATTGGTAATGAAATCATGAGAACCGTTTGGTACATGCTTGGTCAAGTCAGTAAGAAGTGGTGGATAATGATACTGATAACGCCATTTCCAATGAGGACAATCAACCGTATAATATTTAAAGACCCATTCTAATCCTTCGAGATAATTAATACATACAGACTCTACATTTATACCAGGTTGAAACAACGTGTTATAATATCGCCTTTCCCACGAGCGCTCTTTAGGTGCAATATAATTTTCTTCTGCTCGATAAATGACGGGAACGCTTTGAACGGCGAAATCCCGGTTATCGTCGTTATCGGCAAGCCATTTACGTTTTCCCCACTTTTCGCGCAATTCATATTCCCCCAATATACGTTCATGTTCCGTTTTCGCCAATTCTTTAATGAATAATGAGACCCATTTCCAGTTTATTTCTTTGTCGTTTGATATAAACCGACGATCATTGTATTTTCCAATTAGATTGCGATAAGAAGTTAACAAAGTATCGATACCCGTAGTGCGAATATTCAACGATGGAAAATGTGGTAAAAAGTCATTCCCTAGAAAGAAACACATGAATATATAATCATATAATCGATGTGCATCATGTTTATCACAATGCATCTCCTCTAATATTGCCTGTGAAAATGTTTGAATATTTAAAAAAAGATATTCATCGTCCTTGTTCGCCGACGAAGGAATAAGATGTTTACCGAATTCCGGTTTTTCTCTGAAAATGAAAATATTTTTAGCATATTTGCAATGAAAAACAGAAAGCATAATTAAATCAGAATCCAATCCATAAACGGCGACCGTTTCATCAACATTAATATTATATTGACGCAAATGTTTAAACATTTTATGTTCTCCTTCACCGCATTCATCAGTCCCCGATACAATAATTTGCTTAACATTATAATGCTTATCTAGCCCTTTGAAAGATTTATTTATTTGTTTAGTAAGGTGGGATCCTCTAGAGTCGACCTGCA
>JGI24922J38493_100622_pt1 | contig 29275 bp, 28 predicted proteins | sample LinPFosplate10_FD_38493 | JGI IMG/M metagenome (IMG submission 38493)
TCGAGCTCGGTACCCGGGGATCCCACAGGAACAATGCCCAGGTTCATGTACTTTCGGGTGAGGTTTTTGTCAACAGTGAAAAAGTTCTTGTTCCATCAAAGTTAATTGATGATAAATCAGTAATAGAAATTAAACTTTTAAAAAATAATTTCGTTAGTAGAGGAGGACTTAAATTAGAGAAAGCTATTAAATTTTTCGATGTAAACCCTGAAGGTAAAGTCTGTCTTGATATTGGGGCTTCTACAGGTGGTTTTACTGATTGCTTACTGAAAAAAGGTGCCTCTAAAGTTTATTGTGTGGATGTTGGTTATGGTCAATTGGACTATAACTTAAGAAATAATCCTAAAGTCATAAATTATGAAAGATTGAATGCAAGATATCTTAAGAAAGAACTAATTGATGATGAGATTGATATTATAGTTATGGATGTTTCTTTCATCTCTATTACAAAGTTTGAAGATTTTTTTAATGAATTTAGCAATAAAGAAAATATCTTTTTAGGTTTAATTAAGCCTCAATTTGAACTAAGCCAAGAAAAGATAGGCAGGAATGGAATTGTAAAAGAGCAATCTTATCGTGATTTAGCTATAGAAAAAGTTCAAATTTTTATTCAAAGTTTTTATAAGAATGTAGCAATCCCCATTGAATCTCCAATTAAAGGGGCAAAGGGAAATGTTGAATATTTAATTTGTGCTAAGAATTAGCCTTATTTCTTATTCCAATCTTTTAAGAAATTTTCTAAACCAATATCTGTTAAGGGATGTTTAAAGAGTTGAAGAAGAACTTTAAAGGGAAGTGTGGCTACATCGGCTCCTATTTTTGCAGATTCAACAATATGAATAGGGTTCCTGATGCTTGCTACAAGGATTTCTGTGGCAAAACCATAATTTAAGAAAATATCAGAAATATCTGTAATCAAATTCATCCCGTTAGAAGATATATCATCAAGTCTTCCTACAAAAGGGCTTACATAAGCCGCTCCTGCCTTTGCAGCAATCAGAGCTTGTGGAGCACTAAAAATCAGGGTTACGTTAACTGGGATTTTCTTTTTTGAAAGAAACTTAGTTGTTTTTATTCCATCAACAGTCATGGGAAGCTTTATGACAACATTTTTATCTATCTTTGAAAGCTCTAAAGCCTCTTTTTTCATAGATTTAAAATCTGTAGAAATTACTTCTGCGCTTACAGGACCTTTTACTATCTTGCATATTTCTTTAATAGTTGTTCTAAAGTCCTTTTGTTTGTTTTCCTTTGCTACCAAAGAAGGATTCGTAGTAACTCCATCAAGAAGTCCTAATTCCTCTGCCTCTCTAATTTCGTTTAAATTTGCACTATCTAGAAAGAATTTCATTTACTAATAATACTTTATTTTTTCGTAATTTAAATAAAAGTTTGACAAAAATGATAAAACTAGGAAAATAAAGGAATAAATTATGGCGAATAAAAGTAAATCAGCTAAGAAGAGAGTTAGACAAGATGTCAAAAGAAGACTGAGAAATAAGTCTGTTCTTTCTAGTATTAAAACAAAACTTAAGGCTTATAAAGCATCACTGGCTGAGGGGTCAGATAATAAAGATGAGTTATTACGTAGTGTTGTTTCAGCTTTTCATAAGGCGGCATCGAAAGGAATAATTCACAAAAGAAACGCTTCTAGAAATATTTCAAGAATTTCAAAATTATCTTAATTTTTACATAGTTTTTTAAATAAATTTAACAAGATATTATCATAGTCTAGATTTGTAGTTTTCAATAAAACGTCAACTTCTCTTAGTGCCCGTAGTCCTTCTAGTATCTCGTTACTATTCTTACGATTAGTCTCTTGATCAAAATATTTATACTGATATTTAGACACCTTTGTTGACTTCATTATTTCTTCGCTAGAATAGGATGCACCCTTTAAGCTTTTAATTTTCAAGTAAGTTCTAAATCTCCAAGTTATTCTTGATATTTCAAGAAATATATTTTCTTTAAAATTAGTTTTTTGAATCTCAAGCAAACAAGCTTTTAGATTTTTATCATTGATATAATTCATTAAATCATAGCTCTCTTTAAAGGAGTCACTTCTTTGGTCTTCGAGTAAATCATCAACTAGATTCTGATTTAAAGAATTAGCTTTGTTTAAGGTCTGAATTTTTTCGATAAAAGAGATGATTGTTAATTTATTCTTAGATTTCTCAGCTAACTTTATTATGTTCTTTTCTTTTAATTCTACACTTCTAGATTTAAGTTGATTCTTGATGAAATTTATTGTTCCTTTTATTGAATCATCCTCAGAATCTTCAAAATCACATTCAATATCTATTTTTTTATTTTCAAGGATAAAAATATGTTTTGTAGTTTTCATCGGATCTAATAGATACTCTTGTATTTGCTCTATTATTTCAGAATCTTTTTCTTTAATTCCACTTACAATTACATATCTGAATTCGGAAGAATAGGGATAGGTGTTAAATGTACTAATTAAATTTAGTACATCTTTATTCTTGTTAAAGTCGAAGAAGGTTATGTTGTCTAGAGCATCATCTGATTTTAAGTTAAGAGCTTCTTTGATAGCATGTAGCGAATAACTTGTGGAATCAACTATTTTAAGTGTAATTGCCTCTTTGTGTTCTATAAACTTTTCTATGCTGATATTCATACTCTTCATTATTATAGTTATAATAACCCAAAGTGATAAATAAAATCTTAATAAAGTATTTCGATACACCACAAAATTATGAAGATTTTGATATACTTTTAAATCGTAGCCACTTTGATATTTTATGTGACAACTCCTTAGGCCACTTACTTTTTCTTGAATATAATGACGTATATACCGTTGGTAGATTTACTAAAAACAAGAACTACAAAAACCTACCATTTGTTCGCTCTTCTCGTGGTGGCGATATAACTTTCCATGGTCATGGACAGCAAGTGTTTTATCCAGTCCTTAATATAAAAAGACTAGGGATTTCTCTTCATGATTTTATTGATTTAATGCATAATTTTTTAATTAAATTTTTACAATCAAAAGATATCTCTGCACATAGGAGCAAAAAAGGACCCGGTTTATGGGTTGATGATAATAAAATATCATTTTTTGGAGTTGCAGTTAAAAAGGGCATCACTTTGCATGGAATCTCATTGAATATAAAGTGCGATTTAAGTAAATTTGAATTGATTAATCCATGTGGTGATTCAAGTATAAAGGTGGGGAATTTGGAAATATTGGACAAAATAGAAAGAAGCATGCTAATTCGAGAATTAAGTAGTTTTTTTGTCGATGAATTAGAACTCTATTTTCCTTAACCGAAGAAAAACGGAATCTCTATTTCTGCTGATTCCTTAGAGTCAGAACCATGAATTATATTCTTATCAATTGAGTCTGCGTAATCAGCTCTTATTGTTCCTTCTGCTGCTTCAGATGGGTCGGTAGCACCCATTATCTCTCTTACTTTCAATATTGCATTTTCTCCTTTTATCACGAAAGGCACGCAAGGACCAGAAGTCATAAAACTTACTAGTTCCTTGAAAAAAGGACGCTCTTTATGAATGGAATAAAATTCCCCGGCTTGCTCGTTAGTCAATGTTAAACGCTTAATGTTTATTATTTCAAAACCATTATCTTCAAACTTTTTTAAAATTGTTCCGATCAGCTTCTTGTTTACTCCGTCAGGTTTTATGATAGATAGTGTTTCTTCCATTTTGTTTCTCCTTTATAGAACTATAGTTATGCATCTTTAATATACTCAAGAAACTTTGACCTTGTAAATAGGTTGATTTATTATAGAAAAAAGGGCGATAAATCATGGATGATAAAATTATGAGACAAATTGAAGCTTTAGCTAAATCGACGAGATTGGCTTCATATCAAATAGCAAAGGCTTCGACTGAAGAAAAAAATAATATTTTAAAGAAAATCATATCTGGTCTCGAGGACTCAAGGAGCAAGATACTAGAGGCGAACAAGGTCGATTTGTTATCAATTGAAAAGAAAAATCTTAATAACGCTTTTATTGAAAGAATGACTCTAGATGAAAAGAAGATTAATCAAATGAAGCAAAATATTGAAGACGTTATTCTGCTAGATGATCCTGTTGGAAAGAGAGAAGTTCTTTCTAAAAGACCAAATGGATTAAGTGTATATAAGCAGTCGATTCCATTAGGTGTTATATCTATAATTTATGAGTCTAGACCGAATGTTACTTCTGATGCAGCAGTCTTATGCCTCAAGTCAGGAAACGCAACAATACTCAGGGGCGGCTCTGAATGCTTTAATACTAATCTTTGTATTATAGAAATAATTAAGAATGCTTTAACTGAAAGTGGTTTTGATTCCAATTCAATTAACATGATACCTATTACTGATAGAGAGGCTTTGAAATTTATTCTTACTTTGGATGAATATATAGACTTGGTAATACCAAGGGGGGGTGAAAGCCTTATAAGGTTTATATCTAACTTCTCAAGAATACCTGTGATAAAACATTACAAAGGTGTTTGTCATGTATATATAGATGAGTTTGCAGATATTCAGAAAGCAATTGAAATAGCAGTCAATTCTAAGGTTCAAAGGCCCGGGGTCTGCAATTCAATGGAAACTCTTTTGGTTCATGAGAAAGTAGCCTCAGAAACTCTTCCAAAGTTATTTAAAATGCTTGAATCTAAAAAAGTAAAGGTTCATGCGGATAACAAGATTAAAGAAATAGCTAATAATGAGAATATAATACAAGTAGCTGAGGACGACTGGTGTAGAGAATACCTAGACTTAGAAATGAACATTAAAATTGTTAACAATATTGATGATGCTATAAACCATATTGAGAAATATGGGTCCCTTCATACTGAATCAATAGTTACTGACAATAAGGAAAGTGCTGAGTACTTTATTAACTCTGTAAATTCCTCAGCCATTATGCACAATGCCTCGACACGGTTTAATGATGGAAACGAGTTAGGCTTAGGAGCTGAAATCGGAATAAGTACGACAAAGCTTCATGCTTTTGGCCCTATGGGACTTAACGAGCTAACAACTAAAAAGTTTGTTATCTTAGGAGAAGGGCAAATTAAGCAAAATGCTTGAGAAGCTAGAAGTTACAAATTTATCTATTCTAGGTAGTATTGAAGTGAATTTCAGTAATGGGCTTAATATAGCAACAGGAGAAACTGGGGCTGGAAAGTCTTTAATGCTTAGTACCCTGGTTTTTTTTCCAGCCAAGAAATTTCCCCTCGAACTAATTAAGAATAAAGATGATGAGACAGTAATATCAGTTCTAGTTAGATTAAAAAGTAAAAATATGAAAAAGATTTTTCTAGAAAACAATCTCAAGATTGAATGCAATGATTTATTTAAAATCGTGAGGAAAATTAGTTCCAATAAAATAACTAAATATTATATTAATAATGTAAAAGTGAAAGCAGATATAGTGACTCAGATATTTGAAAATTATTTTTCTTTTTTTGTGCAAGGAGCACAATCTTTTTTGATAGATAAGAGCTATCAACTATATGTTTTAGACAAGTTTGTTAATATTGAAGATTTACTTTTGTCTTATAAATCTAATTATATTAAATATGTGGAATCATTAAAGCGGCTTAATAAGATAATCGCTGAAAAAAAAGAAATTGATGAAAAAAGAGAATTCCTAAATTTTCAATTCAATGAGCTTAGTAAAATAGATATTAAAAATGTAGACCAGGAGTTGGAATTTATAGAAGAAGTAAAGAACCAAAGGATGATTAATGAAAATAAAGAGGCCATCGCAGGATTAATTTCATATATCGATAGTGATGGAACAAGTACGATTAATCAGATTCAAACCAAAATAGCGAAAACAAGCTTTCTTGATGAAAACATAAATAAGATTGTTGAGGAACTATCCTCCAATATAAGTGAATTGTCTTATCAAGTGTCTATGCTGGCTAATGAAGCTTCTGTTGATGAATTATTTAGCAATAAACAAGAGCAATTATTCTTATTAAAAGATCTTAGAAGAAAGTATAAGCTGACTACAGATGAATTAATTAAAAAAAGAGATGATATAAAGGGGATGTTTTCTCGCGAGGCTGGTATTGATGATATGATTTCTAAAACTCAGAAAGAGAATAGTCTTTTAAAAACTATTTGCTTAGATGAAGCTTTTATCATTTCAAAAAAACGTAAAAAAGGCTCTCTTCTTTTAAGTAAATTAATTAGGAAAGGACTTGTTGATTTGGGTATACCAAATTCAAATTGGATTGTTAGTTTTCGGGAGATAGAAATTTCTAATAATGGTGTTGATGATATTGAATTTCTTTTCTCAGCGAATCCAGATTTCTCTCCAGAGCCATTAAAGTCTGTTGCTTCAGGAGGTGAACTATCAAGAATGATGCTAGTAATTTCTTTAGAAATCTCCAAAGTTTTTGAAAGTAAGATTGTTTTATTTGATGAACCGGATGTTGGACTAGGTGGAGCTGTTGCCGAAAAATTGGGTGAAAAAATTGCGAGGTTGTCTAAGTCTTCACAGGTACTATGTATTAGCCACTTACCCCAGGTTGCATCTTTTGCAGATACTCATCTATTGATTTCAAAGAAATTAAACAAAGGGGTAACTCATATAGATGTAAAAAGTCTTACAAAGGAAGAACGAGTGAATGAAATTGCCAGGATGATAAGCGGAAGAAAGATAGAAGAAGAAGCTTTAATTTTGGCTAATAAGATGATTAAATGATAAATACTATTCCAGTTACGACAGTGACCCAGCTGCCATCCTCAGGTCCATTGGCAACACTAGTTATTGCCTGAGTCCTTACGGTGTTCCCACTTATTTTCCAAATATCTTTTTGCTCGTTATAGTTTTTGTTGGAATCAAAAGGTGCACCAATAGTAGTCGCAAGCATATATGCAGCTAAATCCTCAGCATATTCACCTGATCTTTTTTTACTCTCACCATAGCTGTGGTGTTCAGATAGATAGCCGTGCTTACTTCTATCCTCAGGCATTGCAATGCCAACCGATGAAGTAATTCTCCTTTTTGGCTCAGAGGTTGATGCATCACTTAAAACCACATATACAATTTGTCCCGCAGAAAGCATCTTAAGACCTTTAGCTCTAGTGACTATTTTGCAATATGGGGGCATAATGCTGGAAACTTTAACTAAATTAAATTCTGCTATTTTTGCATTTCTAAGAGCCATCTCGAAACTTGTCAACTTCTCTTTACTTTGACCTTTGCCTTTAGTGAAAAAAGCGTATTTTGGAACCATAGATACCCTCTCTATTTAAGTATAATTTCTAAATTTAAATTTTAGCCAAATATTTTATTTAGTAAATTGAATTCTTCTTAAAAAAATTGAAATTATATTGATAATGTATTATTAATTAGATAAATGAGTAACCTTTTAAAGAGATTTCTAACATGCTTGGTACTTCTACCGATAGTGATTTATTCAGTTTTTATGGGAGGGATAATCTTTACTGGATTTGTGCTGATAGTGATTTCTTTAGCCTTCTGGGAACATGAGAAGATATTAAAATCACGTTCCAAAAGAATGTCCATAGTTTCTTATTTGATACTGTTAACCCTATGTATTTCGTCTTATGTTAATCCTCAGCTATTTCTTTATTTGTCTACTTTGATTTTCACGATCTGGTTAATCAGGATTTTCTTCAAAAGGGTTCAAATTCAAAGTTTTTGGGACTCTTATATGTTTATTATCTTATATATTGGTTTCGGAATTAGTTTTTCAGTTTTAATTAGGAATCTTGATAATGGATTAGTTCTATTGTCTTGCGTACTAATTGTTTCATCTATTAATGATATATCTGCATATATAGTTGGAAAATTTTTTGGTGTTACTAAAGCTTTCCCTAGAGTCAGCCCTAATAAGACTTATGAAGGCTCTATTGCAGGAATTATATCGTCAATTTTAATCACAATATTTCTTTTTGACTATCTGAATCTTATGACTACATTATTTGAATCAATGTTTATTGGAATGATTATTTCTTTTTTAGGAATTATTGGCGACTTAGTAGAGTCTCTTATAAAAAGAAAATCCGGTGTAAAGGATACTGGCGATCTGTTGCCTGGCCATGGAGGAGTCTTGGATAGGATTGATAGCTTAATATTAATCTTACCTTTTTTTTATTTAGTTGCTATTTATCTAGGATATTAATATGTTTGGAAAGAAAAAGAAATTCAAATTAACAGCTGCAATATTACTATTGATTTTTATTTACGCCCTGCATGCCTTATATGTTATATTTGCTCACACCCCTAGCCTTGAATTATTATCAAAGAATACAATTTCTTACTCAGGTTTAAGGGCCAAAGTTAATTCAGGCAATACTAGAGTTTCTTTAATTAAGGTTTCTTTAGGTACAGAAGAGAATCTTATTTATCCAATTTACGAAGAGAGTAGCTTAGATAAAGATTTTAAAGAAAAATTTATTTCTATTCCTTTAAGTCCCGAAGACGAAGCCGTTAAGTTTATAAAGAAGAATAAATTAGAATCTTTATATATCTATTATTCAATTAACTACAGTAATAAATTTTTTGATTCTGATATTAATAAGAAAATTAAGATTAGCATAGACTTTGAACCACCTAGTATAAAGTCAGTAAAAACAGATTCATATTTGTATCTTGGTGGAATAGGTTATGTAACCTACGAAACTAGCAGTGATACGTACAGTTCATATGTTGATACAGGATTAGATAATAAATTTTACCCCATAACCAGGATTAATAAGGACAGCATCTCAAATTTAGTTTATTTTACTTGCGGAAACAAGCCCTGCAAAAATGGAAAAATTAAAATTATTGCTGAAGACCTGTCTGGTAACTCACTAGTCCTCTTTAAAAAAGTAAAGACACTGAGAAATAAAAAATGGAAAACCTCGGATATTGTTATTGATTTAGATTTCGTAAGGAATAAATATAATGAGATTTTTAATACAAACATAGAAACTGTTTCTGTCGATAATTTTTTGGAATTAAATCTAGAATTACGAAAAAAGAATAATTTAGAGATATCTTCTCAAACTAAAAAAATAACCAAAGAACCTATCACTTTGGGTAAATTCTTCCAATTGAGAAATTCAAAAGTTTTTTCAAGGTTTAGTGATAAAAGAAATTACTTCTTTGATGATATGGAAAGTTCATTGATGAGTACTTATCACTGGGGATACGATTTGTCATCTATCGAGAATGCTAAAGTTTATGCATCGTCGGAGGGCGTTGTGTCCTTCTTGAGTAATGATGGTCTAGGGATATATGGAAAAACAATAGTAATTAACCACGGGCTAGGTTTTTATTCTCTATATAGCCATTTAAGTGAAATATCAGTTAGGGTTGGGGACACAGTTTCTAGTAAAGTAGTAATCGGCAAAACAGGACAGTCAGGTCTTGCTTTTGGAGATCATTTGCATTTTGGCTCATATATTCAAGGTGTACCTTTTGATTCAAATGAGATTTGGGATAAAAAATATTTCAACCAGAAAGTGTTAAGTGTGTATAAGAATTTTATTAACTCAAAAAAGATTAATTCAAATAGTGAAGGGAGGCTTAAGGCTGAATGATTATATACGGTGTCAATCCTGTTTTAGATTGTATCAACTTATATTCAGAAAAGATTGTAAAATTATATGTATCTAAAAGAAGTATTAATAAATTTTCTAAGAAGCAACTCGGGATAATAAAAGACATAAGTATTGAATATCTCTCAGATAGAGAATTTGAAAATCTATCAAAAACTAATAACCATCAATCGGTTGCTGCAGAAATTAAAGTAAATCCTATTATGGGGTTGAGCGAATTAAAGCAGAATATTAACGATTTAGGTAAAGTGGTTATATTGGACCATATACAGGACCCACAAAACATAGGTGCAATTGCAAGAACCGCTGTTTTTTTTGGAGTATCTACGATTATTCTTCCAAGTAACAGAACCGCTTCTGTTTCACCTGGCTCTGTAAAATCTTCTTCTGGATCAATTTTCTCTGTAAATTTTTACCAAGTATCTAATCTTGGAAATGCTATTAATGAGCTTAAAGGTAAAGATTATTGGATACTTGGGGCGCACCTTGATGGCGATGATTATAAAGATGCAAAATATGATAAATTTATTGATGAAAAAATCGCTATTGTAATGGGATCCGAGGAGAAAGGTCTGAGTCCGTTAATTAGTAAAAATTGTGATATATTGGTACGAATAAAAAGGAAAGGTTTAACGAACTCTCTTAATGTTAATGTGGCAACTGCAATCTTACTTAGTAGGTTCCTAAGTTGATTGATCTTTTTGTAGCTTCTATTATTCAGGGTATAACTGAATTTATTCCTGTAAGCTCATCTCTACATCTGATAATCTATAGTAAATTTTTTTCTGCTGAATCACTAAGTTTGCTAATGATTGCTACTATGCATATGGGTTCTGTTCTAGGACTTTCTTGTTTCTTCTTGATTGATACAAAGCCTAAGCTAGGAATTTTAAAGAATCGAAATTTTATAAAATCAATAATTATTTCTACACTTCCAATTTTTATAGTTGGAATCTTTATGTATGACTTAATTGAGAATACTGGAGAGATTAACTCCTTGATGGTTTTTACTACAGTTTTTTTTGGATTAGCATTACTTTTCTCAGACAGTCTTTCTAAAAGTAATAAGTCCTTAAGAAATATATCTTATAGAGATTCCTTGTTGATAGGATTATCCCAATGTCTTTCTTTGATTCCTGGTGTCAGCCGATCTGCATCTGCAATAATTTTATCAAGAATATTGAATATAGATAGGGAAAGTTCAATATTATATTCAGTTGTTCTTTCAGTGCCAGTTATTATTGGAGCTTTTTCCATTGCAATCCTTAAGGTCGATATTGATAAAATTATTATTAATGATATTTGGGTCGATATAATACTTTCATTGACCTTTTCTTTTTTAAGTTCCTATCTTACTTTAAGGCTCTTCTACGAATTTTCTAGAGTTAGTGGATTTGCTATCTTTGCAATTTATAGAGTATTGTTGGGTCTAATTTTATTTTTACAAATTTAGAAATTGATTTACATTCATAACTTTTATATTCAACGACTTAGCTTTCTCTAGCTTTGATCCCGAGTTTTCGCCACTAATAAGAATATCGGTATTCTTGCTTACAGAGCTGACAACCTTCCCTTGTTGCTTGACTATAATATTACTTAATTCTTCTCTAGAATAATTTTTAAGTTTCCCAGTTATGCAAATTGACTTTCCCAGAAATTTATCTCCTTCAATGAGGCTATCTTTACTGATCTTAATTCCGCTATCTAGCATTGTTTTAATCTCTTCTTTATTCTTATTAACCGAAAAGTATTCGACAACACTTTTTGCAATCTCTGTGCCAATGCCATCTACAGACTCAATTTGATTTTCTTTTGCAGATGATATTTTATCAATGTTTACAAAGTTTTTTGCTAAAAGATTTGAGATATTCTCACCTACATGCCTTATTCCAAGAGAGCTTATAAATTTAGCAAGAGGAATAGTCTTCTTGTTGTTAATTTCTAGAATCAAATTTTCAGCAAGTTTTTCACCAAAACCTTCAAGCTCTAAAAGCTTATTCTTTTTTAAGCTAAAGACATCAGGTATATCTTTAATAATATTGCTTGAGACTAAGTTGTCTACAATGCTCTCACCCAAGCCAACTATATTAAAACACTTCTTAGATGCAAGATAAGCTACTTTTCTTTTTAATACTTCAATGCAATTTGTTTCCTTGCAAAAAAGATAAGAACCTTCTTTCGATAGTAGTGATTTACATGATGGGCACTTTGTTGGGAGTTTAAATTTAGTAGAGTTAATTTTTTTAGAAACCTTTAGGACTTTAGGTATCACATCTCCTGCTCTTTCTATTAAGACCTCATCGTTAGTATTCAAATTAAGTAACTTTATTTGGTCAAAATTATGTAGCGAAGCTCTTCTTACTTTAACCCCTCCTAGAGTTACCTCATGTAGTTCGGCAACGGGGGTAATCATTCCAGTTCGACCAATTTGATAAGTAATTTGTTTAACTTTGGTTTTTGCTACCATTGATGGGAATTTAATTGCTGCTGCCCATTTAGGATATTTAGAAGTAAAACCTAATATCTTTTGATCATTAAAATTGTTTAGTTTGATTACCAATCCATCAATTTCATAATCTAATTCGGCTCTCTTGTACAGTACAGCTTCAAAGTGCTCTTGAATATAATTTATATTATCAGCTTTTATGAATTCTCCTAAAATTAAAAAGCCCCATTCCTTAAACTTTAATATAAGCTCAAGCTCAGTTTCAATATTAAGATTCATTGACATACCTAATCCCCATGGAATAAAGATTAGTGGCCTATTTGCGGTTATTTTAGTATCCAATTGTCTTAGCGATCCAGCTGCAGCATTACGGGGATTAGAGAAAGCCTGATTACTTTTCTCCAGTTTCTTATTTAAAGAAGCAAATTCTTTTAACGGAAATATTACCTCACCTCTGATTTCAATCAATCCTTGTGGAGCATTATCCAGAAGCTTTAAAGGGACATTCTTTATTGTCTTAATATTTGCAGTTATATCCTCACCAGTCGAACCATCACCCCTAGTTGCAGCAGAATTGTAAATACCATCTTTGTATGTTATTGAAACTGATGATCCATCGAATTTTGGCTCTAATATAAAGGAGGGATCTTTAATAGTTTTTTGAATCTTAATAATAAATTTCTCAAGCTCATTTTTGTTTGATATGTTTTCAAGGCTATACATTTTTTCTAAGTGTTTGAATTTTTGAAAGCTTTTTGAGATAAACCCACCTACTTTTTGAGAAGGTGAATTTGGATCTTTTAGTGTCGGATTTTCCTCTTCTAATTCTAGCAGTTCCCTTAAGATTAAATCAAATTCTGCATCACTAATTTCTGGTTTATCTTCAAGGTAGTAGCGTTTATTGTGATAATTGATTAGTTTTACTAAATCATCAATTCTCTTTTTTTTAGCATTAAAATTCATTAATTATAAGAATACAATATATATAAGCCTTTTTGAATTACTAATGAGTGATGATATATTTTTTAAATGAGAGTGTTAATGTTGGGCTGTGGCTCCTCAGTGGGGTCTCCTGTTTTAGGGAGAGATATCAAAGGAGTTCATCAAAGAGATTGGAGAACCCGTAGTTCTCTTTTTGTCACAATTGAAGAAGTAAATATATTGATAGACACAACTCCAGACTTTAGGCAACAGGCTCTAGCAAACAATGTTAGAAATATAGATTTTGTTTTATATACGCATTCTCATGCAGACCATACCCATGGAATTGATGACTTAAGAATCTTTAGCTACATAAAAAAAGATAAAATTAACTGTTTTGCTAATAAATTCACGATAGAAGAGATAAAGAAGAATTTTTCCTATATTTTCAACAAAAAGAACATTTCAGGTAGACCTCGACTAGACTTAAGGGAAATTACTAGCTCATTCATCGAACAAGGTGTGGAGATAGTTCCTCTACCAATTAAACATAAAAATTGGGATATATTAGGTTATAAAATTAACAATTTTGCTTATATTACAGACTGTAGTTTTATCCCTGATGAAACACTGTCTAAGATTGAGAACCTAGACCTCCTTGTTATTGATGCACTGAGATATTCGAAACACGATGCTCATCTATCAGTCGACGAAGCCATATTAGTTGCAAAAAAAGTGGGCGCAAAAAGGACAATACTTACGCATATGGGTTCAGATTTAAAATATAGCGAGCTGCTTGGGTACCTTCCAAAAGGAATAGAACCAGGTTATGATGGTTTAGTAGTAAATTTATAGATTTAGGTTTTGTTATGCATGAGCTTAGGAGTAACTTAACAAAAGATAAAAGATCGAAAATTGTTCTTTTCGTTTTAGATGGAGTCGGTGGAATTCCTTATCCTAAGCTTACAGAACTTGAATCTGCCAAGACCCCATCTTTAGATAAGTTAGTTAAAAAATCAGAGACCGGAGCTCATATTCCAATTCTAAGTGGTCTTACCCCTGGGAGTGGCGCAGCTCATTTGTCCTTGTTTGGATATGATCCTTTAAGTTACAACATCGGTAGAGGAATCCTTGAAGCATTAGGACTAGATGTGCATGTCACGGACAAAGATTTACTTATACGAGGTAATTTCTCAACTGCAAAAGGAAATGGAGCTAAAATCATCATTACTGATAGACGAGCTGGAAGAATTACAACCGAAACTAATAAAAGAGTAATAAAAATATTGCAATCTAAAATTAAAAACATTGATGGAGTTGGCGTGGAATTTATTCCTGGCCTTGAACATAGATTCGTTTGTAAATTAAAATTTAAGAGAAAACTTGAAAGCACTGAGTCTATGATTGTCGATACAGACCCTGAGGAGGTAGGAGTACCACCTTTAGCACCTAAAAATATTAACAAGAAGTCTCTTAAAGTTTCTAAGATAATTACAAAGTTGATATCGTTAATAAGAATTGCTCTTAAGAATGAAAAAAGAGCAAATTATGTTTTACTAAGAGGATTTTCTGTCTTTCCTAAAATTCCAACTATTCAATCACTTTATGGATTAAGGGCAGCATCAATAGTGACTTACCCCATGTATAAAGGTATTTCTAAGCTGGTTGGAATGACCCCTCTTAGGGTTAAGGGGTCTAGTATTGAGTCACAAGTACAAACCTTAAAAGAAGAGTTCGATAATTATGATTTTTTCTATTTTCATATTAAGAAAACTGATAGCTTTGGGGAAGATGGAAATTTTAGAGAAAAAATAAAAGTGATTGAAAACTTTGATAAACAATTAGAAAAAGTTTTAAAATTAAGATTTGATGTAGTTTGTATTACCGGCGACCACTCTACACCGTCAAAAATGAAAAGCCATAGCTGGCACCCTGTTCCAGTAATTATAAATTCTAAGAACAGCTTTTATGGAACTTCCAAAAGATTTACAGAAAAAGAATGTATAAAGGGAATGATGGGCTTATTTGAAGGTAAAAATTTAATGAATTTTATTCTTGCTCATGCAGAAATGCTTAGTAAGTTCGGAGCTTAATTTTCTTTGCCGAAGTGGCGGAATTGGTAGACGCGCCATCTTGAGGGGGTGGTGTCTTCGGATGTGCGGGTTCGAGTCCCGCCTTCGGCAATTTTAAATTTTTCAGTTATAATTTATTATGAATAAGGGAATTGTTATTGTTGATCATGGATCAAAAAAAATTGAAAGCAACCAAATGCTCTTAGATGTTACGAATCTTTTCTATGAGCGATTTTCCTTAAAATATAGTATCATTGAACCAGCTCATATGGAGCTTGCTGAACCTTCCATTGAAACAGCTTATGGCAATTGTGTCAAAAAGGGGGCTGATTTCATCGTAATATGCCCCTTCTTTCTTGGACCCGGAAGACATTGGCAACAAGATATTCCTTCTTTGGCACTTGAGGCTTCTAAGAAGTTTCCTGGTACAAATTATCATGTTGCAAAACCACTTGGTGTAGATGATTTAATATTAGACCTTCTGGAAAAGAGACTTTCTACTTGTACTGGCAACAGCTTTAGTTGCTCTGAATGTGAAGGTACACTAAGGGCTGGTAATCTATAATTCCATTATTTTATATTTTACATTAGAATAATATTACTATGTTAATCAAAGGTAATTACTTAATAATTATTTCTGGCCCTTCTGGAGTAGGTAAATCTACTATAACTTCTAAATTACTTGCAAGTTCTAAAAATCTAGATTTTTCTGTCTCTTATACAACTAGAGAAAAAAGACCTAGTGAATTAAACAATGATCATTACGTATTTATTTCAAGAAGAGAATTTGAAGATTTAATCAACAAAAACGCTTTTCTTGAGTATGAGGAGGTTCATGGAAATTATTATGGTACCCCCTTAAAACCAATAGAAGATTCTTTAAAGTTTAGACATAGCATACTTCTCGATATAGATGTTAAAGGTGCATATAATATTATCAACACTAATCACTTTGATTCTATATCCTTTTTTATAAGACCACCTTCTATTGAAACTTTAAAAGATAGATTGACAGATAGAGGTGATATGAAAACAGATCAGATTGAAAAAAGGATAATAGAAGCAAAGAATGAAATAATGAAATCAATTCATTTTGATCATCTTATTGTGAACGATAACTTTGATGACTGTTATAGTGAGATTGAGAGAATATTATCGAGCATGTAAATGATTAGATTTAATGATATTCTAGAAAAAGTTCATCCTTATTTAACCACTGAAGATATTGCAGAGGTGACAAAAGCTTATGCTTATTCTGCCAAGGTACATGGAGGACAAAAAAGATATTCTGGTGAACCATACCTAATACATCCCATGGAAGTAACTTCGATTCTAGCTGATATTAGACTCGATAAGGAGTCTATAATTACAGGTCTCCTACATGATACAATAGAAGATACACTCGCTACAAAAGATGATATAACTAGAATATTTGGTGAAGAAGTGTGCGCTCTTGTCGATGGTGTAACCAAGATTAGTAAGTTAAAGATTAGCTCTACCTTTGAAAAACAGGCTGAGGATTTTAGAAAGCTGATATTAGCAACAGGAAAAGATATTAGGGTAATCTTGGTCAAATTGGCCGATAGACTTCACAATATAAGAACTATTTCGCATCTTCCTGAGGAAAGAAAAAGAATTTTTGCTAAAGAAACTGTTGATTTATATGCTCCATTAGCTGATAGGCTAGGAATTTACTGGATCAGGACAGAACTTGAAGATAGATGCTTTGAAGTCTTAAAACCTAATGAATATGACGAGATTTCGAGAATGTTTAATTCTAAAAAGGATGAATGGGAGAAGTATTCATCTGAGATTAAAAGCTTGCTTCAATCTGAATTAGATAAGTTTAATTTGGATGCATCAGTGAACACAAGATTTAAAAATTTTTATAGTATTTACAAAAAAATGATTAAGAAGAATTTGGACCCAGATAAAGTTCTTGATATTAAAGCATTTAGAATTATCTCAAATGATATAGCTTCTTGTTACGCAGCATTAGGGGCTGTCCATTCAACTTGGAAACCTATACCAGGAAGATTTAAAGATTATATTGCTTTGCCAAAAAGTAATGGTTATCAATCTTTACATACTGTCGTCATAGGCCCCTTTGGGGACAAGGTTGAAGTTCAGATTAGAACTGAGGAAATGCATGAGATTGCAGAGTATGGTGTTGCAGCTCATTGGAAATATAAAATTGATACTAAAGAAAGAAAGAAGTTAATCGATTTACCGGAAAGTGTAAAAAATATTTTTGAAACCCAAACCTTAAGTGACCCTAGAGAATTTATTGATGCAATTAAAGATGAGTTGATTACCGATTTTGTTTATGTATTTACCCCTAAAGGTGAACTGAAAGAACTACCAATTGATTCGTGTGTAATTGATTTTGCATATGCAATTCATACAGACTTAGGCAACAAGTGCTCTGGAGCTAGAGTGAACGGAGCCATAGTTCCATTCTCATATAAGTTAAAAAGCGGGGATGCTATAGAGATTATAGTGAACAAGAACCGAGAACCCTCCAAAGATTGGTTAAAATATGTGGTATCTTCAAAAGCGAAATCTAAAATAAGAAGTTCGATAAAGAGTATTGTTTCAAAAGATTCTGAAAAGATTGGTAAAGAAATCTTGAGTAAAAAGTTGGCAAAGTACGGATTAAATATCGCTGACCCCACAGTAATTGAAAAGCTTAAAGTTTTTTCAGTAGAAAAAAAATTAAAAAATCTTGAAAATCTCTATATAAACTACAGTCTTTCAAAAGTTAATATTGTTGAGATACTAAATTGTTTTAATTTAGGCGTAAAAACAAACCTAGAATCAAAAGAAAGAAATTATCTGAACCCGAATAATGCAATTATTGTTGGCGGGGCAAATAATGTTATGGTCAGAATGGCAAATTGCTGCGGCCCCATTTATGGGGATGAGATTATTGGTTTTATCACACTAGGCAAGGGGATATCTATTCATAGAATTTCATGTAAACAAATTCTAGAAGTTGACTCTACAAGGCTTGTAGAAGCTCTATGGGATAATACATATGACCTTAAATCTACTACTAGTTTAAGGCTTTATTGTAATGATAAAACTGGAATACTGTCTGAAGTATCTAATCTAATTGCGAAACATGAATCAAATATAATAAAAATTAATGCAAAAAAAATATCTTCTTCCAAGTCCTCGATTTATTTAGAGATTTTAGTTAAAAATGCTAAGCACTTATATGAAATAACTCGTGGTTTAGACTCTATACCAGATGTTTATAGCGTAGAAAGGTTGCTAGCGCCGAATTCAGAATTTAACTTATTCGAAAAAAATAGTAGAATATAGCTTAACCAGTTATGGATTCAGAAAACAAAAGTTCCTCTAAATTTTTCTCAACGATTAAATCTCTACTTTTTGCCTTAATTGTCGCTTTGTTTATTAGATATATTTTTATTCAACCATTTAAGATTCCTTCAAAGTCAATGTATCCGACACTAATGGTAGGTGACCAGATTCTAGTTGATAGAGTAAGTTATGGGATAGGTATGCCCTGTTCAAAGTCTAAAATAGTTCCGGCATTTAAAGAAATCAAAAGAGGAGATGTTGTGGTCTTTAGGTATCCTAAAGACCTCAGCTCAACAAGTTGTCCAAATGGCGGATTTGTAGGACTATCAAGTGTTTATTACATTAAAAGGGTTGTGGGTCTTCCCGGAGATATTATCTCAATAGATTTAAATGATTTATATGTAAATGGAAATCTAATTTCTAAAGAAACATCAAAAAACTATCTCTTAGATGGTATTAATCACCAGGTATATGTAAATATGTTAAATCAGTCTGAAACAGAAGTTATTTATTCAGGAGATGGGAACTTTTTGGGAAACATAGAAGGCTTGGTAGTACCTCCTGAAAGCTATTTTGTTTTAGGTGACAATAGGGACAATAGTATGGACAGTAGGTTTTGGGGCTTTGTTCCAAGGGAGAATATTATAGGGAAGGCCTTTTTAATACATTTCTCGTGGAATAATAATTTTAAAAATGTTAAAGATATTCTTAGATTAAGGAGGTTTTTTAATACAATTAAATAACCAATATGCTACATATCTTAAGTGTTAACGACCTAACTGATGATTTCTTATATTCCTTGTGGTCAGATGCAAGTAAAAGAAAAGGGAAGAGTAATAATTCTTTAAAGGGAAAGGTTCTAACTAATCTATTTTATGAACCCTCCACTAGAACTTCTTCTTCTTTTTATAGTGCCATGAGCAGCTGTGGTGGTAGCGTAATTCCGATTAATAATGTTCAGTTTTCTAGTGTTGCAAAAGGGGAGTCTTTTGAAGATACCGTTATGACTATGTCAGCCATGAGCAATGCTATAGTGGTAAGGCATCCTGATAATGGCGCTGCAGATATTGCTGCAAAAGTAAGTTCTGTTCCAATAATCAATGCTGGTGATGGTAACTCCGAGCATCCTACCCAGACTATCATAGATGGTTTTACAATCTATAATTTTTTCAATAAGAAACTCTCAAATTTAAGAGTTACATTAGTTGGAGATTTAAAGAATGGAAGGACAGTTAAAAGCTTAGTTAAATTATTGAATAGATTTGATAATAATCATTTTAATTTCGTGAGCCCTAAAAATTTAAGCTTATCATTGGACCTGCCTAAAAGCTCCTATGAGACTAGTGATATCAATGAAGTCCTAAAAGAAACAGATGTACTCTATGTAACAAGAGTTCAAAAAGAAAGAGGAAGTGTTCACGATTACTCTTTAACATTAAAACAACTTGAATCTTTGCCTGAAAGTTCGATAGTGATGCACCCCTTTCCTAGAGTTAATGAAATCCCTGTTGAATTTGATAAAGATAGAAGAGCCAAGTATTTTGAGCAGATAAGATATGGTCTGTGGTGTAGGCAAATTCTACTAGAAAGAGTTATGAAATAAATGAAGATATTGATAAAAAATGGTTTGCTAGTTGATCCATCACAAAAGATTAATAAAATTATGAATGTCGAAATTCATAACGGGATTATCTCAAATCTTCATACAAAAAAAAATATTAATGAGAAAATATTTGACCAGGTGATAGATGCTAAAGGTCTTGTTGTTGCGCCAGGTCTAGTTGATATCCATGTTCATTTAAGAGACCCCGGGTTTAAACACAAGGAAACAATTGATACAGGCTCTCATGCAGCAGTAGCGGGTGGTTTTACTTCAATTGCATGTATGCCCAACACATCACCTGCTAATGACCAACCTAGAATTACCAAATATATACTTGATAAGTCTAAAAAAGTAGGTTTGGTGAACATCTTTCCGATTGGTGCAATTACTAAGTCTTTGAACAATCTTAAGTTAGCAAAGATTATTGAAAATATTAAAGCTGGCTGTGTAGCAATTTCTGACGATGGGTTTCCAGTCTCTAACTCTAGGTTATTGTTCGACGCCATGATATTGGCAAAGAAAAATTCTTTCCCTGTTGTTTCACATTGTGAAGATTGTTCGTTTTCTGTCGATGGTGTAGCAAACGAAGGTAGTTTTTCTAGCAAGTATGGATTAAAAGGGATACCCAATATTTCTGAAGAACTAGGAATTATAAAAGATATAGCTATAGCGGAATATACAAATGCTCATTTACATGTATGCCACGTATCTACGGAGAATTCAGTTGAAATAATTAAAGAAGCTAAATCTAGGGGTGTGAATGTTACATGTGAAGCAACACCTCACCATTTTACTATTTCTGAGAATGATATTAAAGATTGTGATTCGAATTATAAAATGAACCCTCCTTTGAGAGCTAAAAGAGATGTTGTGGCCATAAAAAGAGGCCTTATAGATGGTACAATTGATGTTATAGCAACAGACCATGCACCTCATAGTGCTGAAGAAAAGAAGGCCGGATTTAAAAATGCACCATTTGGTATAACTGGGCTAGAGACGGCACTACCACTATCTTTAAAGTTGGTCCATGATAAGAAGATTTCTTTGAGTAATTTAATCTCACTTATGTCAACGAAGCCATCTAAAATAATTAATATTAATCGAGGAAGCCTTAGAAAAGGTCTTCATGCAGATTTAGTTATCTTTGATATGAACAGGAAAATAATTATAGACAAGAAAATGATGTATTCTAAAAGTAAAAATACTCCATTTGATGGAATCAAATTAAAAGGAAAAGTGATTAGAACAATTCTTAAAGGTAAGACTGTATATAGTTCTATTTAAATAAATTGAAATTTTCAAAAAATATTATACTGATAACTCTTTCTGCATTCTTCTTCTTTTATGCTTATCATGCTTTTTTAGTCTTACCTATAAGAATAATCTCACTAGGTGGTTCAGAGTTTGATATAGGACTGATAATGTCGATGGCAGGTATTAGCACACTCTTAGTAACTCCAATTTCAGGGATATTGGGCGACAAATATAAAAAAAAATATCTTTTAATGTCAGGAGCACTACTTTTAGCGTTAACTAATTTACTTTTTATATATTTTGATTCTATATATTATTCATATTTAATTCTTAGGTTTTTACAAGGATGCGCTTTTTCCTTGTTCTTTGTTTCAGCGGGTACATTAATTGCAGAGAACACACTAGAGCAGAATCAAACTCAAGCCTTAGGGTTCTTTGGAATTTTTGCAATTATTAACCATGCTCTAGCCCCTACTGTCTCAATTGAAATAATAAACTTGCTGTCATATGAATCTTTTTTTATATCTACAGCTCTAGCAAGTTTAATATCAGTGATAATTATTTTTATTATTAGAGTTGATTATTCTAAATCGAGTCAGATAAGTAATGAAAAAAATTTTTTAGAGCTACTGGAAAATAAAAAATTAAAATTAATTTGCTTAATAATGTTTTTAGTTGGCGGGTCTTTTTTAACTTGTTTAAATTTTACTGCTGTATTTAGTAAGTCTATTAGCGTCGTGCCTATAACTATTTTCTTCCTATCCTATACAATTATTGCTTTAATAATGAGAATATTCTTTGGATGGTTACCTGATAAATATGGACAAGTTACTTTTTGCAAGCCCGCGTTAATCTTTTACGGAATTTCAATAGGGGTCCTAGGGGTATCCTCTAATTTTATAGGAGTTATGATTGCCGGGCTTCTTTTTGGAGTCTCTCATGCGTTAGTGTATCCATCAATTTATACTTTGGCTTTGAGGTTTAGCGATATAAGTAATAAATCAAAAGCCTTCTCCATTTGCAGCGTTTCTTTTACTTCTGGTGGGATGATATTTTCTGTAATATATGGATTAATTGCAGAAACTTATAGTTTTAAAGTTATGTTTCTATCTTGTAGTATAATAGTAACTTTAGGTTTCTACTATTTTATGAAACTATTAGAAAAGGAAATATCTTATGAGTAATGACAATCAATACATAGAAAAAAGAAAAGAAAAGATTAGATCTCTTAGAGACATGGGGATAGATCCTTTTTCTAATAAATACGACAGAGAAAATTCAGTTGAGGATATCCTTTCAAAGTACTCAGGAACAAGTCCTAGCTCATTTAAGCCAGATAACTTAATTTTCAAAATTGCTGGAAGAGTTACCGCAATAAGAAGTTTTGGTAAATCTGCATTTATTAAGATTATTGATAATATGCATAAAATCCAAATTTTTATATCTAACGATTCTGTTGGCAAGGAGAAAATGGATTTCTTTAAAAAATATGTTGATGTTGGAGATTTTGTTGGAATTCAAGGACACGCTTTTTTTACTAGGACAGAGGAATTATCTTTAGAGGCTAATCATCTTCAACTTTTAACAAAATCAATAAATACCTTGCCTGAGAAATGGCATGGTCTTACAAATGTTGAGACTAGATATCGTCAGAGATACGTTGATCTAATTGCAAATAATAACGTTAAAGGGATATTTTTGTCTCGTTCAAAGATTGTTGCCGAGATAAGAAATTTTCTTATTATGAAGAACTTTTTAGAGGTTGAGACACCAATTCTTCATACAATCGCAGGGGGTGCGGCCGCCAGGCCATTTAAGACTCATCACAATACCTTGGATATGGATCTTACATTGAGGATTGCTCCCGAGCTGCATTTGAAAAGACTTGTGGTTGGCGGAATGGAGAAAGTTTTTGAAATAGGACGAAATTTTAGAAATGAAGGTATATCCACTCAACATAATCCAGAGTTTACGATGATTGAGCTATATGAGGCCTACTCAGATTATGAAAAAATGATGGATCTTTTAGAGGAGCTGATTATAAGTTGTGTAAGGTTGTTCTCAAAAAATGAAAGGATTATTTATCAAGATAATGAAATCAATTTTAATGGACCATGGAAAAGAGTCAATATGATTGAGTGGTTATCAGAATCTATGGGGTATGATGTCCTAAATAATCCGGATAAAATTCTTTCTGAAGCAGACAAGATGAAGATTAATCATTTTAATGTCCCAGGAAAAGCTATAGTTGAGATTTTTGAGCAAAAATATTTAAAAGGAGTCTTGGATCCAGTTTTTGTTTTCGGTTTTCCTATAGACGTTTCACCTCTAGCAAGAAGAAGCAATGATAATCCTATGATCGCTGACAGATTCGAGCTTTTTATTAATGAAAAAGAGATTGCTAATGCTTTCTCCGAGCTTAATGACCCCGAAGACCAATTGGAAAGATTTAACAAGCAACTAGAATTAAAATCTAGGGGTGATGATGAAGCGAATGATATGGATGAGGATTATATCAACGCTTTAGGTTACGGAATGCCGCCTACAGCAGGCGCTGGGTTGGGAATCGACAGGCTTGTAATGCTCTTGACTGATAGTGCGTCTATTCGAGAAGTCATACTTTTTCCACATATGAGAAATGAATAAATTTATTTTACTTATAACCCTAAATTATATTAAAAATTTTTTTAAAGAAAGAAATAATTCAGTTCCAGGCAGAATATCTATATTTTCCATTGCAGTATCTGTCTTTTCTCTGATAATAGTGCTTTCAGTTATGAAAGGATTTGAGGTAAAGGTTAAGGATAAAATTCTAAGAAGTTTCCCTCATATAATAATTAAGACAGAAGAAGATTTAAATCTTAAAAATATTGAAGGTATAAAGTCTACAGAAAGAACATCTGAAGATTATGCTGCACTTTTAGCAAGAAATAATTTTAACCTGATACAAGTTAAAGGGTTCGAAGATTCTGCGGACCCTTTGATGAACATAGCAAGAATTAGGAAAGATTATTATCCAATTCTTATAGGTAAAGATTTTGCAATTAAATTTGGACTACAAAAGAATTCAAAAATAGAAATTATGGCGGCTAACTTTTCAAATAAGAAGCTAGATATTAAGAAAGTTAAACTTTATATTGCAGCTATTGACGATTCTAAGTTGGGCCAAATTGATAGAATTTATATAAACAATAAACATAAAGATCTATTAGGATTAACAAGGGGAACCTTTATAGAGATAAATCTTGAGGAACCTTATAGGTCTAAAGAAATATCTAAACAAATAGTCCTTGCCTACCCAAGCCTTAAATTTAAGGTGATAGATTGGCAAACAATGAATAGTAGCTTTTTTAGTTTAATGAAACTAGAAAGATTATCAATTTCAATCTTCTTAATGTTCTTAATAATACTTTCAGCTACAAATATTTATTCCAATATCGTTAGCTTTATTGTTGAGAAGAAAAATGAAATTGGAACCTTAACTCTTCTTGGCGCATCTAAAAAGAATCTTGTTACAGTTTTTACTCTCGTTGGATTATTCTTAGGTTTAGTTGGGACTCTCATAGGCTGCATCCTATCGGGGATTACAATTTATATAATAATCAACACTGGAGTAGTAGATAGCCTTGCTATTGATATTTCTTTTTATCAGATTGAAGGATTTCCAATTCTCTATTCAATTGAGTACTTCATATACATTAGTTTATTTTCTTTAATTGCGGTACTGCTTTCTTCTTTTATTCCGTCCTATTTAATTTTAAATAAAGATTTAGAATCCTTAATTAGGAGAAAATATTAAAAGTTATGATTAAAATAAGAAACTTATTTAAAGTAATTGACGATAAAGAGATATTGAAGAACCTAAATATTAATATAAATAAAGGAGACTTTGTCTCTGTAGTAGGACCTTCAGGTTCAGGAAAAACTACTTTATTAAATATAATATTATCAATATCAATGAAATCATCAGGAACATACAGGTTTAATGAAGAGAATATTGAGGATATCTTAAATAGCACTAGCAAAATAAGAAGTTTCAGAAAAAGTGTTGGTATAATGTCTACATTTTCTCATCTTTTACCAAATCTTGATATTAAAGACAATATTCTTTTGCCAACTATTATTTCTGATTTAAATTTGAATAATGATTATTATGATAGTCTAATAGAGAAGCTTAAAATTGATAATATCATGAAAAACGAGGTTAGCTCTTTATCCTCAGGTGAAAAACAAAGAGTTCTTTTAGCAAGAGCTTTGATATTGAATCCTACAGTATTAGTAGCTGATGAGCCAACTTCAAATCTAGATAAAGAAAATGCTTTAAATATGATCGATATATTATGTAATTTGAATGAGCAAAATAAAACAACTATAATAATCGCTACTCATGATGATAATATTTACAATAAGACTAATTTAATTTTGAGAATCGAAGATGGAAATCTGAGTGAGGAGTAACATGAGAAAAATTTTATATTTTATTATAATTTCCTTCGTTTTTTTAACGCCCCTTGGTCCTTCAAGAAGCGAGTCTGTGAATTCAGTAAGTTTTAATTCTGAGCAAAATATTTCGTATGAAGGTTCTACTTTAGATAAAGTAGAGTTCTATGGGAATAAAATAATATTATTAGATAAGATTCAAGAAGTTTTTTCGCTTAAATCGGGAGATGTTTTTAAGAATGAAGATCTTAAGGAAGGCATCAAGGCCTTATATGGGACTAATTATTTTTATAGAATTGATGCCGTAATTAAAAAGATTGATAAAGAGCTAGTCCTTATAATAAGGTTTGAAGAAAACCCTATACTAGCAAGTTTTACAATAAAAGGCAACGATGAAGTCTCAGTTAAAGATTTATCTGAGCCTTTGAACCTTTCTATTGGGAAAATTATAAGTAGAAGACAATTAGATATATCAAAGAAGATAGTTGAACAGTTTTATTTCTATAAAGGATTTAACAACGTTGTTGTTGAAGATGCTATCTTTCCAATAGGTGAAAGTAAAATTGAATATGTTATTTCAATTAAGGAAGGTAAAAGAGGGTATGTAAAAGGAATTGACTTCATTGGAGTTGATGAGGCTTTTAAAAAGGAGCTCCTAAAGTCAATCGAAACTAAAGTTAGATGGGTTTGGTCACCAATAACAGGCAGAGGAAGATTGAGCCTTGAACTTGTAGATATGGATGAGCAAAATGTTAAACAGTTCTTTTTAAATAAGGGTTTCTTAGACATAAGGACTGATAAGCCAAAAGTTACTTATGATGAAGGTAAGGATGGATATAGAGTAGTTTTTAAGGTAAGCCAGGGAATTAGATATCGCACAAAGTCTATTGCAATTAAAGGTGATCTAATTGAAGACGAAAAAGTTTTAAAGGACTCTTTGCAATTAAAGAAAGATGATTTTTTTAGTACTGGCAAATTAACAGAAGACATCGAGAAGCTAAATACGATTTATGGTGACAAGTCATACGCTTTTGCTAACATTAGTCCCAATATAATGAAAGATAAATCAAACGATAAGGTTAAAATCGAATTCGTGATAGAAAAAGGTGAGAAGTTTAAGGTTAATTTGATAAATATTTCTGGAAACACTAGAACAAGAGACAAGGTAATAAGAAGGCAGGTTTTAGTAAACGAGAATGATGACTATTCAGCATCAAAAATAAAAGCCTCAAAGCAACGCATTAATCGACGTGGTTTCTTTGAAACAGTGGAGATTTCAGAAGTACCAGTAGAAAATAAAGAAAAATACTTAGATTTAAATGTAGATGTAGTAGAAAAAGCTACGGGCTTCTTTAGTATTGCTGGTGGCTATAGCTCGTCAGAAAAATTATTACTTGGAATACAGATTCAAGAATCTAATCTTTTTGGGTATGGAAAACAGTTAAGCACTTCGGCTACAGTGGGGGGTTTAAGTAAAAACTTCTCTGTTGACTATAGTGACCCCTACTTTCTAGATACAAGCTATACTTTTGGATTTCAAGTTTTTAACAGAGAATACCAGTATGTAGACTTTGACCGTAATTCATATGGTGGAAAGCTAAGATTTGGTAAGGCAATTAGTAATTGGAGTTTTATAAATTTACGATATAGGTATGAAAGTATAAGAATCGATCGATTAAAATTGGCTGCTAGTGAGGTTTTTGAGGAAGGTACTGATGAAATAAGTTCTCTGGCATTAGGAGTTACATATGACACTAGAGATAACTTTGTTAATCCTAGTAAAGGCATTAGTGCGAATTTCAATGTAGAAGAGTCTAATGAAGTTTTTGGTGCAGATTTATATTATACAAAATATAGTTCAAGTTTTAAGAAGTACTATTCAATAAAAAGAAATCATACTTTAGCATATAAGATTGACGGCGGTTTTGTAGATTTTAGAGAGATTGGAAATAGGATTATCGTTGGAGAAAGATATTATCTCGGAGGCCCTAATAATCTTCGAGGATTTAAAGCTTCTAGAGTGTCTCCCAGAAGACTACTTTCCACAGGCAACTTTGTCAGAATAGGTGGGAATAAGTATGTTTTTAACACTTTGGAGTATCTCTTTCCTATAGCTTTGGAAACTGGATTGAGGGGAATACTTTTTGTTGATGCTGGAAATACATATGACGAAACGGAAAATATAGATTATAATCCAAACGATATGAAAAAAGATATGGGTTTTGGCTTTAGATGGTTATCACCTATGGGTCCACTGAAACTTGACTTTGGGTTTCCTTTAGGGAAAAGAAAGTCTGGTGAAAGTAAATATGAAGTTCAATTTTCTATCGGATCACTTTTTTAGTATAATTCAGAGTACGGAGAAATATCATGAATAAATTTTTAATTATTTTATTAGTTTTATTATTATCTTCACCGAATTCCTTTAGTGAAGGCCATCAGGAATCTGGAGCTTCACATAGTGATAGTGTTAAAATTGCCGTTGTAGACTTTCAAAGGGTTTTGATGGAATCAAGCTTAGGTAAAGATTATATTAAAGGTGCAAAGAAAAGTATAGAGAAGAAGCAAGCACTTCTTGCTAAGCTAGAAGACCAAGTTAGAGCTATGAGAGACAAGTTCAATGAACAGAAGTTAGTTCTAGATGACAAAGTAAGAGATCAAAAAGCAGAAGAGCTTTCATATAAAATGAAGGAACTTCAGCGAAAAAGTGAAGATTTTCAAGCTGAAGTTAAAATTGCTGACGGAAAATTCCAAAGAGATATCTTAAGCGTGCTCATGAAAGAAGTTAAGTCCGTAGCTGAACAATTAGGTTATGATATAGTCATATCTAAAGCTTCTCCTGGTTTGATGTACGTAAGTGAGTCAATGGATATAACTTCAAAAGTCTTAGATAGAATGAATAGATAAGATTATGATTCTTGATAAAGATCAAATTAAGAAATATATTCCACACAGAGAGCCTTTTCTTTTTGTAGATGAAGTAGTTGAGCTGATTCCTGAAGAATCTATTACTGCTAATGTCACATTTCATGAGGACTCTTTCTTCTTCGAGGGGCACTTTCCCGATAATCCTGTTGTTCCAGGTGTAATCATTGTTGAAGCAATGGCTCAAGCAGGAGGTGTTCTTATATATAAATCATTTGAGAGCAAGCTTCTTGGCCTAACTCCTGCTTTGGTAGGAATAAATAATGTTAAATTTAAAGCTCCGACCTTCCCAGGAGATAAGTTGAGAATTGAAACAATATTAGTAAAAAGCAAGCTAAATATATTCAAGCTATCGGCTAAAGCATTCAATAATGACAAGCTAGTAGTTCAAGCAGATATAACTGCAACTATAATGTCTAATTAGTAATTCTTAAGAAAATTGAAACAAATAATCTATCATGTTAATATACGGCTTTATATTTTATGCTGGTGTAGCTCAGGGGTAGAGCAGCTGATTTGTAATCAGCCGGTCGGGGGTTCAAATCCCTTCGCCAGCTTATAAATGGGGATATGGCAGAGTGGACAAATGCATCAGACTGTAAATCTGACCGCGCAAGCGTACGGTGGTTCGAATCCATCTATCCCCAAAAAGAAAGCATGCGGGAGTAGCTCAGTTGGCTAGAGCATCTGCCTTCCAAGCAGAGGGTCGCGAGTTCGAGTCTCGTTTC
>JGI24922J38493_100425_pt1 | contig 28850 bp, 38 predicted proteins | sample LinPFosplate10_FD_38493 | JGI IMG/M metagenome (IMG submission 38493)
CGAGCTCGGTACCCGGGGATCCCACGAGATGCAGGTATGGAAGTCATCTATTCAGGATTATTTGCTACACCAGATAGAATTGCACAAATTGCAGAAGATGAAGATGTAGACGCAGTTGCAATGAGTTTGCTAAATGGAGCACACGGAACATTGTTTCCAAGAGTTGTAAAAACAATACAAAAGAAAGGCATCAAAGATGTTTTAATTGTAGGAGGAGGAGTAATACCAGAAATAGATCATGCAGATTTAATTAAATCAGGAGTAGACCATGTATTTGGTCCAGGTACACCATTACCAACAATTATTGATCATATCAATACAGGTGTATCTAAATTAAGAAAAATATAAAATAAAAAAAGATTATTCTGTGGAATCAGGCCACATCATTTTACGCATTTGCTTACCAACTTTTTCAATTTGGTGTTCATCATATTTCTTCATGTATTGATCAAATGCTTCTGAACCTTTTGACTGATATTCAGAAATCCACTCATTGTTGAAAGTACCATCTTGAATCATGGTGAGAACTTTTTTCATGTTATCTTTGCTTGCAGCATCCATAACCATAGGTCCACGTGTCAAACCACCATATCTAGCAGTTTCACTTACACGTCTCCACATACCATTAATTCCATATCTTTGAATCATATCTACAATTAGTTTGAGTTCATGTAAAACTTCAAAGTATGCAATTTCAGGTTGATATCCTCCTTCAACTAGAGTTTCAAATGCATTTGTTACCATAGAAGCTGCACCACCACAAAGGTCTGCTTGTTCACCAAACCAATCAGTTTCTACTTCTTCTTTGAAAGCAGTTTTGATTAATCCAGCTCTTGCACTACCAATTGCTTTAGCAATTCCTAAAGTTCTATCCCAAGCTTTTCCTGTAAAGTCTTGTTCAACTGCAACAATAGATGGAGTACCAAAGTTATCAAGATAGGTTTCTCTAACTTTAGAACCAGGTCCCTTTGGAGCAACCATAATAAGATCTACATTACTTGGTGCTTCAATCCATTTCCAATAGATTGCAGCTGCATGAGAAAATGACAATGCTTTTCCTTCTGAAAGATTTGGTTCGATTTCATCTTTGTAAACTTGACCCTGAATCATGTCTGGAAGTAAGATGTGAATAATATCTCCTTGTTTTGTTGCATCTGCAACAGACATTACTTTATGACCATCAGCTTCGGCTTTTTTCCAGCTTTTGCCACCTTCTTTAAGACCGACTATAACATTAAGACCAGAGTCTTTCATGTTATTTGCTTGAGCATCACCTTGAATTCCATAACCAATTACAGCGATAGTTTGATCCTTGATAGGATCTAAGCTGATATCGTTATCTTTCCATGTTTTTGCCATAACTAACCTAAAGGATTAGCAAATATTAACCATGAAAACACATTCAGAGTGAAAAAACTAGATCTCAATTACGTTATCACACGAACAACATTTCACAGTAACTTTTTCACCTGAAAGTCGTGTAAATCTTTTAGACCCACATTTAGGACAAATAGGACAAGAACATGCTGGCTCCATCAAATAGTTAAGACAAGATAGATTTTATTAAATTACACTATAGGATTTTTCCACTACCCAATATACGAATAGTCGTAGATTCAGGTTTTAAGATAACAGCAATATCATTTTTTTTACACACAATAGGTTTCTCAAAAATTAGTTTTAATGGAGTAATTGAGGAAAATTTTGAAGCCTTAGTTTGCAAACCGATATTTACAAGACAACCTTGATTTTCAGTAATTTCACTTTTGTAAAATGGACTTTTCTTAAAATCGAGTTCAATCTCAGTTTTAATGTCAACCGCATCTTCAACAGAAATAACATCACCACGTCCAACTTCATCAGGTTTTGCACCCTTTACTGCAAGACCTACCCTAGCAGGACAAATAGATTCAGGGACAGGATCATCATGCATCTGAATTGATTTTATTAAAACATCAATATTGTGAGGATATAATTTCAGATTATCATATTGTTTAATTGTTCCATTAGTTACTTTGCCCAAAATAACAGTTCCAACACCTTTGACATCAAAACAATGATCAATTAACAATTCAGCAGGATTATCATTTGTAATAGGTTCAAGAGTATTCATCTCTTCTTTAATTTTGTCTTGGTCTACACGAGCATAATTTTCAACAACAGTTCCCTTGATCATCATATTTAGTTTTGATTCATCAACATCAAACGTATGAGACAAAATTCCCTTTTCTTTTTTTAGAGAATCTAAAGCAATAATTTGTTCGCCAGTAAATTTGTCTAATTTATCTACATGAAATATTACATATTCAGCTAAATTAATTGCCTGAAATAGAGGTTGGATTTTTTCTGGGAATCCATTTGGAACTACCCAAGTTTTGATAATATCAGCTTCTTTTCGATCATAAAGAGTCAGATCTGATTCTGTACCTTTTTTTCCAAATTCTGATGCAATATCTTGCTTACCTAAAACTACAAAATTGATGGATTTTACCAATACGATTCAAGAAAAAACAGGCTCTAAAAACCATACGAGACAGGTATTTTTTATGGAAATGAGTTCAAGACTGCAGCATAACTTGCAAATCTATGATTTTTTGGTTTTAGTAATTTTTGACGATATTTGGAAACAGGTTTTCCAGTTGAACCATTTAGTCCCAAAGGACCATTAACAAATTTTTCTTTATCTGCCCAACCTAAAACCTCATCAGATGGAGCATAATGGTTAACAATTTTTTTGTTTACAATGTTTTGAAGAATTTTACTATATTTTTTTGAAGATGGAACATCATTAGTAATAGATGCACCAAAAAAATATACACCTTCAACTATTCCAAAATTATTTTTCTTTTTTGAAAGATATTCGAGAGTACTAAGTATTACCTGAGAACCAAGAGAATGTCCAATTAGACGAATTTTTGTATCAGGACTATTTACTTTAAAATCTTCAATAAATTTTCCAAGATTACGTCCATTTTTCTTTGCAATGATTTGTCCAGCCATCAATGATCTTTTTGCATATTTTAGTAAATGGGCACCAATGGTGTTTGAATCATAACTATATCCAATTACAGGATAAGAGTATCCCAGTTTTTTTAATTTATTTTTTGCCAAAATAACTTTTGCAATTGCTCCAGCGCTATTATTTCTCAAACCATGAATCATGATAGTTAATTCTTTAGAATCAATTAATTTTTTGAAATCTTGTTTCGGATATAGATAATATGAATTATTTTTGATGGTTTTTCCATTTAGTAAATTATAGTATCCACGAGTTGAGATTCTAGCAACAGGTTTCATAGTTATTCAGACGGACCTAATTCTTTTTTATATTTTTCAATATCAGATTTTTCAATTCGTGCAAACAATGGAGATGGTTCTCCCAGAACATGTCCAGATGAAATTCCTAATTCAGATTGAGATGACCATGAAATTTCTTGGATATTTCCATCAATTCCAAGTTGATCCCATATTTTTTGTGCAGATTCAGGCACAAATGGGAATATAGCTATGGCTAGACTTCTAACAGCATTCACAGAAAGGTATACACAATTTGTAGTTCCAGGACCATTTTTCCAAGGTTCCTTGTGTTGAAAGTATTGATTGAAAAATGAAGAAACCTCCATTATTTTCTTTAATGCTCTATCCAAATGATTTTGCTCCATTAAAGTAGAAACAGCAGTTGCAAGGGATTTTATTTTTTGCTCTGCTTCAGAATCTTTGTCATCAAAGGATTCAGTTTCAGGAATTTTTCCATCAAATGCTTTTTTTGTAAATCCTAATGCACGATTAACAAAGTTTCCAAGATTTCCAATTAATTCAGAATTTATTCTAGTTGTAAAATCATCCCAATCAAAATTCAAATCATCTTGAGAATATGGATTAATAGAAACAAGATAAAATCTCAAATAATCAGCAGGATAATATTCTAAAAATTGCTTTAAACCAATATACCAATTTCTACTTTTTGATATTTTTTTTCCTTGAAGTGTAAGATGCCCTCTAGTTGGAATATAATCAGGTAACTTGTATTCTTGATCAATACCCAATCGCATTGCAGGTAAGAAAAGATAATGATGATACACAATATCTTTTCCAATAAAATGATAAATATCTGCAGAATTCCAAAACTCTTTTCCATCTATTCCTTTATCATTAAGAAATTTTAATGCAGTTGAGATATATGCCAAGTGATTATCAAACCAACCATAAAACACCTTACCTTCTGCATCATCAAGAGGGACAGGAACACCCCATGGAATATCTCTCGTAATATCCCAATCAATTAATCCAGATTTTATCCAATTTTGAACATATTTTTTTACATCTTTTTGAAGAGTAGTAGTTTCATCTAGCCATTTAGATAAGGAATCAGCAAAATTTTTGAGTTTGAAAAAATAATGATTAGTTTTTTCTTTGGTGGGGGTTTGACCACAAAGAGAACATTTAGGGTCAGTTATTTCTTCAGGCACACGTCCACAACTTTCACACAAATCAGAATATTGATCATCAGCCTTGCAATAAGGGCAAATACCCTTCACATATCTGTCAGGAAGGAATTTTTTATCATTATTGCAATAAAATTGAATTATTTCTTTTTGATAAATATGACCAGCATCATTTAATTTCTTAAAAACATCTTGAACAAATTCAATATTTTCTGAAGAACTTGTTTTGTAAAAATAATCAAAATCAATACCAAATGCAGTAAAATCATCATAATCACGTTTATTCCAATGGGCAACATAATCTTCAGGAGTTTTTCCTTGTTTTTCAGATTGAATTAAAATTGGAGTTCCAAAATCGTCAGATGCACAAACATAGTATGCCTCAACTCCATTTTGTTTTAAGAATCTAGTTGTAACATCAGCAGGAAGATACGTGGATGCAACATGACCCAAATGGATCTCTCCGTTTGCATATGGTAATGCACTTGTAATTATAGCTCTTTTTTTCATTATACAATTCTCAAAAGTAAGATTGGAGTTAAGAAGTTTTACCACGAGGGGAACCGGTCATTAAACAACATTATTCCTAGGAATTAATTAATTTCATTTAGTTAAGTTTAGTGTAAAAATTCTAAAAAAAGACACTACGCCCTAATATTCCATATTTTACAGGAAAAGCCATTTTTTAAAATCAGAATATCATCTCATTATCACAGAGGATAATCAATAGAATTTTGATAAACATCATACAATCCATATATCCCCTGAATATCTTTAATGGGTTTGATTTTTTTTAAATCAATAATTACTTGCTCTACATACAAGTTATTGCATTTAATTAAAACAAATGCGGATTCTATTAGGATAAACCTCTTGTATTGTTCTTAACTTGTATGATACATTTTTGTCTATATCTAGAAATTTTAGGTCTGGTTCTCAGACACATTCCACAACAAGGACAAAATCTACCATCCCAGTTTACAAATATTTCACAGACATTACATCTCTTTTGACCATTAGCATAACGAACCCCATTAAGATTAAATTTTGTCTTGTATCGATTACAAACTCCTTTACAGACCAAAAAATGATACCTCTTTTTGTTGAATTTTTATTTTATGAAATATTCCAAGTTTTTTGTAATTATCAAATTTAATCATTGATTTTTTTGTAACCTCCTTTTTTGTTCAACAAACATTTGTTTACTCTTTACAGTTCTAGGTTTATGTCGTAATAATCTGCCACAGCATGGGCAGTATTTTCCATCCCATGCCAAATACACCTCACAGGAAACACATCTCTTTTGACCATTAGCATAACGTAAGGTTTGTGAAGCCCAATTAGGTTTATGGTGTTGACAAACTCCTTTACAAGACATTAATGGTAACCTCTTGTTTTTTAATTCTAGAGTAATATTTGTCTCGATACTTTTTGTTTCTAGGTTTTAATCTTAATTTATAATTGCAACATGGACACCAAATTCCATCCCATTTTATGTAAATTTCACAACATTGGCATCTCTTTTGACCATTAGCATATCGTCCACCATCATCAAGTCTTTGAGATTTATATCTAATACAAACTCCATTACAAATACTTGCTATGTATAAAACACTCCAAAATAATATATCAAAACTAATAAAAAAAGATTAAAAAATTTAATGATTTTATTTGCCAACTAATGACATTAAATGGTAATCAAGGGATCTCAAAAATTTCTAAAACATTAATTAATAATATATTTTTGATATTTTCATATAATGACACAAAATTGTTTTGAGTGTAATAACAAAATTGATGAACATTCTGAAGCACAATTAAGAGAATGTCTCTCAAAAATATCAGATGGTTTAGAATCAGTTCAAAAACAAAAAGTGCCCCTCAATGAAGTGTCAGATAAAGAAGCAATGGATGAATTTGTTAATATTAAAATCGGTGAACCTAGCAGAATGGGTTCAAAATAGAATATCGTTGCTTCAATTAAATAATGCTAAAATTTTTGAATATTATGAGCACATCAGATGTAGTAAAAAAACTCACTTCGCCCTAGAATCCGTAACGGATAGAGAAAAGATCTTTTTTAAAATCAGAAATTATTTGATAAATAATTTTGAGATTAGTTTGTTCCAAAATTACTTAGTGGTAATTTGATAAATCCATTAGACACTAGAATCATCAATGTTAGAGGAATACTAACTCCTATCATAATTGTAATTGCAACTAAACGATCTCTATCCATAATGGGAAAAAATTGAAGGATTATTTATTTTAAAAACCAGAATAATTTTTTGATATTTAAAACGCCTCCAATTGGTTCTTCACGCGTGGTGTTGTTTAACTAAACTGACTAACTCTTTACCAGTTATTTGCATATTTGACTTGTTCTGGAGTTAATTTATCAATTTTAACATCCATGGCTTTCAATGCATCAAAGGCAATTTGAATATCAATTTCTTTAGGAACGTCAATAATTTTATTTTTCATTTTTTTATGATTTTTAAGAATATACAATACAGACAAAAGTTGATTTGAAAATGATTGTGCCATAACCTCTGGGGGGTGTCCTTCTGCAGAAACCAAGTTAGCAAGACGTCCTTGTCCAATCAAGTAAACTTTCCTACCATTTTTCAAAGTACATTCATCAAGTGTGGGTCTGACTTCTTTAACAGATTTAGATTTTTTTAGTAAAAATTCAGCGTCAATTTCAACATCAAAGTGTCCAACGTTACCCATTATTGCACCATCTTTCATTTTCAAAATGTGTTCTTTTCGAATTACACTAGTCATTCCAGTACAAGTGATAAACATGTCACCAAGTTTTGCTGCTTGAGACATTGGCATTACTTCAAATCCATCCATGTGAGCTTCAAGTGCTTTAACAGGATCAACTTCAGTTACAATTACTTTTGAACCCATTCCATTGCATCTTGATGCAACACCACGTCCAACCCAACCGTATCCAACAACTACAACACGTTTTGATGCCATTAGTAAATTCATAGCTCGCAAGTAACCATCAATAGTACTTTGTCCGGTACCATATCTATTATCAAACATATGTTTGGTGTAAGCTTCATTTACCAAAATTACAGGATAACGTAATTTACCTTGATTTTCTACGGCTCTAATTCGAGTTACACCAGCAGTAGTTTCTTCAGTAGCTCCTAAAACTTTCATATCTTTGAATCGTTTATCAAAATGTGCTTTGATATTCATATCAGCACCATCATCAGTTAGAATTGTTGGTTTATGTTTGAGTACTTGATCAATTGACCAATCATAGTCTTTAACAGATTGTCCATGCCATGCATAAACATTGATTCCTTGTGATGCCAAAAATGCTGCAATATTATCTTGAGTGGTTAAAGGATTACCGCCACAAACTGCGACCGTTGCACCTAATTCTTTAGCACCCATTAGTAAAACAGAAGTTTCTTTTGTGACATGTAAACAAAAACCAAGAGTAATTCCCTTGAGAGGTTTTGATTTTTTTAATCGATTAATTGTGTTATCTAAAATTTGCATATGAGATCTAGCCCACTCATAGGAAAGTTTACCCTCTTTGATCAATTTGGGACTAGATTTTACTTTACTCAACAAACAAATCTCAGTCAGGAGCTATAAAATACTATCATGCGAATCTAAATAAATGACAGATATTTGGTTAAACTCATGGCATGGAAAAAGATTGCAGAAAAAGGTGAAGTACCATCAGGCGGAGGCAAAGCATTCAAAATTGAAGGAAAACAAATTGCAATTTTTAATCAAGATGGATATCATGCTATGGATGATCTTTGTGTACATCAAGATGGATCAATTGCACCAGGTAAATTAGAAGGAGACATTGTGGAATGCCCATTACATTTTTGGAAATACAATATCAAAACAGGTCAACTTGTAGATTACCTTAAAGATGTCAAACTAGAAACATACCAAGTCCAGTCAAGAGATGATGGACTTTATGTCGATATTTAAAAATAATTTAAATTAAAAAATTTAATTTTAAGTATAATTTTTATTCGTAGGTAATTTTTGTTAACAAAACAACATGCTTAAGACAGAAAAGCATCGAGTTTAGAATCTAATCTTTAGTGTTAATATGCTCTCTAATCTTTTCTTCCAATCTGGCTATTTCTTCAAGTCTCTTTTTTTCTAATTCTTTAGAAAGTTTCTCTCTTTCAAATTCTTCTTTTTTCTCATCTTTCCAATTACTATCAAACATAATGTACATCAAAAAGACATGCTAGATTAAGTTTCTACGCGAAACTATCATCTACTAATAGTAAGAATTTTTCTGTTTATCTAACAAAAGGGTTAACTAAATTTTTATTCTAAGGTATTTTTTAAAGAAATCATTGAATCAAGAGATTATAGATAAAATAATTCATCAAGATTATGGCTCCATTACAGACAAAATTGAAAAATTCATAGAAAATGAAATTGAAAAAAATCAAGCAAAAGGAGTCATTTTAGGATTAAGTGGAGGAATAGATTCAGCAGTATTAGCATACATTTGTAAAAGAAGTCTAAAGAAAAAAACACTTGCAATAATAATGCCAGATACCACAATTACTCCAAGTATTGAAACTGAAGATGCAATGAAAATAATTTCATTGACAGGAATTGAACATAAACTAATTGACATCAAACCAATTGTAAATGAATATTCAATGTATTTAGAACCAAATGAAAAAGCTAAAGGAAATTTAAGAGCAAGAGTTAGAACCAATATACTATATTATTATGCAAACATCAAAAATTATTTAGTTTTAGGATCAAGTGATAAAAGTGAATACCTAATAGGGTATTTTACAAAATTTGGAGACGGGGCAGCAGATTTAACACCAATTAGTTCTTTATACAAACTACAAGTAAGAGAAATTGCTAAACATTTAGAAATTCCAGAAAATATAATATCAAAAAAGAGTAGTCCGCACCTTTGGAAAGATCATGAGGCAGAAAAGGAATTAGGAATACAGTATGAAGAAATTGATTCCATATTGTATTGTTTATTTGAGAAAAAACTTTCAGTTGAGGAAACAATTGAAATTACCAAAATAGAGAAAGAAATAGTTGAAAAAATTTATGAATTAAACATAAAGAGTGAACATAAAAGATTACTAGCACAAAAAATAGATAATGAGTAAGATGAATCTACAAGATACCCTATCTAACAGCGAACAAAAGTTAGATGTTTCAAAAAAAATCAAAATTTACCTATGTGGAGTTACAGTATATGATGAATCACATATAGGACATGCAAGAACAATCATAGTTTTTGATGTTTTAAGAAAGTATTTGGAGAGTAAAAAAATAGAAGTGGAATTTATTCAAAATTTCACAGATGTAGATGATAAAATCATAAATCGTGCCACATCAGAAAATGTTTCTGCAGAAGAAATTAGCAGCAAATACATTGAAAATTATTTTAGAGATTTTGACGGATTAAACATCAAACGTGCAACAAATTATCCTAAAGCAACAGAACACATAGAGGATATCATAAAATTTGTGGAGAAACTAATTGAAAAAGAAATTGCATATGTTTCAAAAAATGGAGTATATTTTTCAGTTTCAAAATTTCCAGAATATGGAAAATTATCAAAAAAGAAAATAGATGAATTACAATCAGGTTCAAGAATACAAATAGATGAAACAAAAAAAGACCCCCTAGATTTTGCAGTATGGAAATTTTCAGATACAAATCCCACATGGGAAAGCCCATGGGGAAAAGGAAGACCAGGATGGCATATAGAATGTTCTGCAATGAGTATAAAGTATCTAGGAGAAAATTTTGACATTCATGGTGGCGGAAGGGATTTAATTTTTCCACATCATGAAAATGAAATAGCACAATCAGAATCACATACAGGTAAGCAATTTGCAAAAATTTGGATGCATGTAGGAATGGTAACAATAACTGGAGAAAAAATGTCAAAATCATTAGGAAATACAAAATCAATAAAACAAGTGTTAGAAAATTGGGGTCCAAACATAATTAGACTATTTTGTTTATCTGGACACTATTCCAAAGTGATAGATTACTCAGAAGAAATGCTGAAAGAAAATCTTACAAAATGGAGGCAAGTTGAAACATGTTATTTTGAATTAATTCATGCAAATAATGAAAATCAGGAAAACATATCAGAAGATATTAAAAAAATAGGCATAGAATTTGATAAATCACTAGAGAGTGATTTCAACACACATCTAGCTCTATCTGCATTTTTTCAATTAGTAAAAGAAACAAACAGAGTGGCAGCAGCAGAAAAATTAGGAAAAGAAAATGCAAATATAATTAAAAAAGAATTTGAAAGAATTGCAAATATTTTAGGATTAACCATTCCAGAAATGAATCAAAATGAAAAATATAAAATAGATAATTTGATTTTAAATAGAGAAAAGCTGAGAAAAGAAAAACAATTTGAAAAGGCAGATAAAATTCGAGATGAATTAAATGAAATGAACATAGAATTAATTGATCATAAAGAAAGAACAATTTGGATGAAAAAGGAAAAAATAAAATCAGAAAAATAAAAATAATTTTATGCGTAAAAAAATTAGGCAACTCTAATTAGTCAAGTCTAATTTTAACAGCGTTTAATAGAATTAAGAAATAATATAATGCATGAATCCTTGGACTAAATTTTGGAATTGGTATGAAAATAAAATATTAGGAAGTATTGTGATTATTGCAATAATACAATTTATTCAAATACCACATATGGTATGGAACGCTGACCTTATGCTTGAATCAGGAATGGTTTCAAGAATACATCCAATAATTGATTGGTTCCTATATGGTGTAGATTTAATTGAAATAGTTTCAATTATCAATGTTGGAATGATTATGTTTAGTTTAATTAAAAAAAGACGTGCAGATAAAAAACAAACTAAAAAAGCCTAATCTTTTCCAGTCCAAATTACTCTTTGTGGGAAAGGAATGTCAATTCCAGATTTATCAAGAGCCCGTTTAATAGTAGTTAGAAGAATCGGTTGAGCTTGACTCCAATCATCCCTAGGATGCCAAACAAATACATGAATATTTACACTAGAATCACCCAATTCCTCTATTCGAAATTCAGGTTCAGGTATTTGAAGAACAAATGGCATAGTTTGTAGAATCTCATTTTTCATCACCAAAATTGCATGATCTATATCAGATTCATATGAAATTCCAACAGTTGCATCTGCACGTCTAACAGTGGAGATAGTGAGAGAACGAATATTAGATGTGAAAAATTTTTCATTTGGGATTCTAGTTACAGTACCATCAAATCTTCTAACCTTACTAGAAAAAGTTCCAATATCAAGCAGAGTTCCAGAAATTCCCATATCAGGTAATTCAATAGTATCTCCATGTTTTGCAGGCTTTTCAACAATCAAGAAAAGACCAGAAATTAAATTAGAAACAACTGATTGTGTTGCAAAACCAATCACCACAGCAAATATTCCACCTGCAACCATAATTCCAGATAAATCAATTCCTTGACTTGATGTAAATCCTAAAAAGGAAATTATTAAAATTCCAAAATAAATTAATTTACTAATGTTTTGAGCAGTGTCTTTGGGTAATGAGGGTGCATAATATTTATGAAATAATAATTTTGCAATTTTGGCAATAATTACACCACCTGCCATAATAATACCACCAATCAATAAAGTGAGAACAGTTAAGTCTCCAACAATTTGCATTTCAGATAGATTCTGAAGAAGTTCTAACACCATTATTCCAAACCCATCTCCAAAGGAGTACTAGATACTTTATCTTCCCAAGTTGGAGACATAGTCCAATTAGTTTCAAGAGGGGTAGATTTAACATCAGCAATATTTACAGCTGCACGCTTTTTCATAGTTATTTTTATTCCATCAAGAATAGTTGCAGAATCTTGATAATACAATGCATTGTCAGTAATTGGAAAAATTACTTTGCTAATTGTTTGCCCAAAAGATAAAGTGTTTTCAACAACAATTTGCATCACTCCTTCAACATAAGAATTAGAATCATCATAATCAGTAGCTAACGATACTTGGGCATATTTACATAAAGTTCCAGTATCAGGAGAGCCATACAAACCAAATCTAGAATTCAAAGGGTTGCAAGTAATCCAATCAAGGGAATCATAATTTGAATCATGAATTAAAAAAATGCCAATTTCAATAGGACAGTGAATAAAAATACTGGCAGCAGAATTTTCACTAAGATAGATTTCCTTATCAAATTTTAAGAAAACATGGTTTGTTCGTCTTGCAGGATAATTGAGAGGTCTAATTGGAGCCAATTCAATTTTAAGATCATTAGATTTTACAGGGATGATTTTTTCAATTATTTTCCCTTCAGAATTTTCTCGAAAGTAAGAAAAAGCATTGTCACTTATTCTTTGAAATTTAATTGAAACATTTGGAAGAGATAATTCAAGATCGTCACCTAAATCATATATTCCATAATTTGAAAAAATATTTTTAGAATCATCACTCATTGTATTCATTTCATTATGGAAAAGTCGTCAATTTCCTTCATTTTAACAACTTTCATTGTCAAACGCATTAGAAATCATAGACAAGAAATTGATCTAACTTCTAGTTCTCTTTTTTATAGTTGCAATTTTCTTGGATGATCTAGATTCCTTTGCTTTTGAAGTTGATTTAGAAACTTTTCCTTCAGTTTTCATACTTTTCCCACTTCTTCTAGCAGCGCGAGATTGTTCTGCTCTTGTTTTTTGTTCTTTCTTTGTCTTTTCTTTTTCTTTTTCAGTTAACTTTGCTCGAACCATACAAAATATAGATATTTTATCATAGATAAAGTAATTTTCAACAAATATTGGAAAAAGATTCTATAGAAACAGGCAAATTAGCAAATTTTTCAGATTGAATAATTTTTGCCAAAATTTCTAATCCTTCAATAGTCCGAATACTAGGTTTACTAAAGAAAGAATTTGCATCTACAGCAAAAATTTGATTGTTTTTTACAGCATTTAGAGAATTCCAGGCAGAATTTTCCTTTAAAATTGAGTCATATTCAGAAATTGTACGTTTAGTGTCAAATCCACATGGCATTAAAATAATAATATCAGGATCAGAATTCATAATCTCATTCATATCCATACGTCTAGAGTGCTCACCAGTTTTACTGATCAAATTAATCCCTCCAGCAAATTCAATCATCTCAGGAATCCAATGACCAGCAGTAAAAAAAGGTTCAATCCACTCTATTGCAAGAACTTTAGGCAGAATATTATTTTTTGAATTTTTTATATTTTGAATTCTCTTTTCTATTCCAGTCACAATTTCTAAGGCTTTTTGATCTTGTTGTAAAATATTTCCCAATGTTATAACAGACTGAATTATTTCATGAAGATTATGAGGATCCATGGAATATAATTCAGGTTTTTTTGGAAGAATTTCTAGTGCATTTTTAACTTGAGTAGTGTAAGCAGCGCAAACCTCACAGGTTTCTTGGGAAATAATTAAATCAGGATTTGCATCTTTAAGATTTTTTTCATGTAATTGAAAAATATCTTTTCCATCATTTAGCAAAGTACAAGTCATAGTATTAATTTCATTACTAGTTAATTCATCAGAATTTATTACCGATGAAATTACTTTTGGTTTTAATTTTGCAGAATCAGGATATTTACATTCATGTGTGACTCCAAATAATTTATCCTCTACACCAAATTCATAAAGTAGTTCAGTAGCACTTGGTAAAAATGAAACAATTCGATCCACAACCATATTCTAAAATAAAGATTACAAAGTTTAAAGCTTACACGGATCTTTTTGAAAATTAGTCAAGTTAATAGGCTTATTTTAGGCACAAATAACAATGTCATCAGACTCTCAAGAAATACGACGATCAATATTAACAAAATGGCACGAATCATTATCAAAATATGGGAATTTATTTTCATCAGATTCAATTAGTGGAACAAGTCCGCCATCAGTATTTGTTGGATCATATAATTATCCAAAAGTGTTTGTTGGTCCAATGGTTCCTCCAATTCATGGAAATACCGAATTATTGGATAGTCCAGAAAAATGGAAAGGGAAAACACTTGAGGAAATCATAAATTTTCGTTTAAACTTAGTTAGAGGAATTCAAAAAACAGCAATAGAGCAAACAGATGGCAGATACATTGAAAATTTGCAGGAAGTAACAATGTCATCAAAACCAACAGATTTAGATTTAATATTTAACAAAAATGTATCATCAAATATTTCCATAGATGGTGAAAGTGCACCTTTTGGTCCAGTTGGAGAAATAAAATCTGCAAAATTTTCAGGAAGTACCTCTACCAAACCAATTGAAAAAATATTCTACGATAGAGATATGAAAGCACAAGATGCAGTTTTAAAATTATATAATTCAGGAATTGAGATTTCAAAAATACAAAAATGTTTTAGTATTGGAATGTTAGGTAAAAAAAGAAAATTGGTTCCAACAAAATGGAGCATTACTGCAACAGATGATATTATATCAAAATCCATAATAGAGGAAATTTTAGAAAATAGTCTAATCGACACATGTAAAATTTTCTCATATGAACATCTAGGAAATATATTTTCAGTAATTTTATTTCCCCATAGATGGATTTTTGAAATGATAGAGGCATGGTATTCAAATGGAATTTTAGGATTTGGTTCAGATAACGAAGATGCACGTGGAATTGACCATCCCCCCAATATTGCAGGAGCATATTTTGCAGCAAAATTAGGAGTTTCAGAATATCTATTAAAAAATAAAATTCAATCAGGCGTTTTAATTTTTAGAGAAATTCGACCAGAATATGCAATTCCAGTTGGAGTATGGCAAGTACGTGAAGGAATTAGAGAAGCAATGAAACAAAAACCAAAAATTACTTCAAATTTTAATCAGGCATTAGACATAGCATCCACAAAAACAAGTGTAAGTAAAAAGGAATGGATTAGAAATGGAGATATGACTAACATGGTAAGACAAAAAACACTTTCAGATTTTATATAATAAATTAAAAATGAAATAAAATAATCGCTCTACCAGAATGAACGAATTCTTTTAACTCCAGTGTACCTGTCAGCTAAAACAAATCCAGACATCAACCCCAAGATAGAACCAAAAACAATATGAACTAATGCCCCATACCACAATACAAAAGTATTATTTATCAAAAGAGATTTCAATTCTGTTATTTCGTGTGATGAAAAATCTGCAGAATCATTTAAGAAAACATTGGATTCAATAGCTGGAACAAAAACCAATGCATGTAACGGCACAAATATCAATGCAAAGACAATAGCACCAGCAACTGCACCAGTCAATATTCCTTTAGGAGCAGTAATAATTCTAAATGTGTTCCAATTATCAGACACCAAATTATAACAAGTACCAATAATTGCAGATGCACAAAGGCCTATGAAAATAGCCAAGATTGGTTCTACACCAAATGCAGCAATCATTGTTTTAAAAAACAAACCATTTGTTAAGCCCAACTGCTGATCAATAGAAAGAAATACTGCAAATAATGCTACACCTGCAACTAACCCAGTAGTAATTCCTACTTTAACAGTGCCTTTAAAATCAGATGGAGGCACTTTAGCAGAACTCATATTAAATTTTCAAAAGTACCCATTTATTAATTTAGTAGGTGGTGTTTAAGATCTAATTAACAGTTATCAGATACAACAGAATTTTTTTTAATTTTTTCCAGGGTTTGATTAATTTCTTTTAAAGCCCATTCAATATCTGAAATATCCTCAGAAGATAATGATTTTTTCCATTTATCTAAAACAGTATGACCAATTTCTGAACAATTATACAATAAATTCCAGTAAGGATGATGTTCGGCTGTAGTATATGCTAATTCAGTCATATCATTAAGACCATTTTGAGCCCTAGCTAAAGAAGTAATTTTTAGACCAAATATTTTGATTATTTCATGTTCAAGATCTTCTTCAATTTTTAAACCTAAATCATTTTCATATTTTTTAACTAATTCAATTAAATCATGATGAAAATCTTCAAAATCAGTCATAGCGATAATCTCTGATGTTCTGCTAACATACATCTGTTAAAAACTACAATTATTCCAGCTTTTCGAGCTAATTCTTCAGATTTAAAATCATGAATTCCTTCTTGAAGCCAAATTACTTTAGGTTTTTTTTCAATACAATCACGAATAATTGATGAAATCTGTTCAGAAGGTCGAAATACATCAATGATATCAACATCGGCATCAATTTCAGAGATTGAATCATAACAAGTTACATCTAGGATTTTCTCAGCAGTAGGGTTAACAGGAGTGACATCATACCCATTATCAATCAAATATTTGGGAACATAATGTGCTGCTTTTGATGAATGTTTAGACATTCCAATTACAGCAATTTTTTTCAATGATAAAATATCAAGAATTTGTTCATCAGAATGAGAATCACGTTCCACAATTAGTTTAAAAAAATGTAGAATATAATTTTTGAACAGAGCATATTTGTTCAACAAATACAAATACAATTAAATTTAAAAAATAATAGAATATAATGTAAATCACAGAGTATTTTAATTATAAAAAATCAGAGAGGACATGGAGACGGAACCAAAAGATGTAATTGTATTAGGTTCAATTCGTAGAGGTAAAAAGAAATTTTCAAATATTCAAAATGAAACAAAGATCACATCAGAAGAACTAAATTCAATTTTAGAAGATCTTGAGAATAAAGGATACATCAAAGTGGAAGAAAAGAAGGGATGGTTTGGTGGGAAAATTGAATTAAAAATTACAGAGAATGGTTCAAATGAATTAGATAAAAAAATTATAGAAATTCAATCAAAATGGAAAGAAATGCAATCAATTTATGAAACAGGAGATAAACAAAAACTTCAACAAAAAATGGAAGAAAATAAATCAATTCTGCCATCCATGATGTTTTTTGGAATAATGGATATGATGATGTTTTCAATGATGTTTAGTATGATGGGAATTGGAATGTCAGATTATATTTCACAAGAAAATATGGCAGATGCAGGTATGGATGATGGCAGCATGGATGATGGCGGTATGGATGATGGCGGATTTGATTTTGATATTGGATTCTAGAGCATATTTTATACTTGAAACAGAAATAACAAGTAAATGATTTACAACTCATTTGAGGATACAGGATTACTCAAAGTTTTAACATTTTTGAAAACACATAACACGGAATATCTTTCAGGTCAAGATCTTAGTGATGTTTTAAGAATTAGCAGAGTTGCAGTTTGGAAGCATATTAAAAAAATTCAAGCATTAGGGTATACAGTAGAATCAAAACAAAAAAAAGGTTACAAACTTACAGCAAATTCAGAATTATTACTACCATGGGAAATTACTTCAGGACTTGAAACAAAAACATTAGGACAACATGCATATTATTTGGGTTCAATAGATTCCACACAAAATCAAGCATTGAAAATGGCAAATGACTCAAAAAATGATGGAGTTATAATTATTGCAGAAAAACAAACAGGCGGAAGAGGAAGATCAGGTAGAAAATGGATTTCTCCAAAAGGAGGGATATGGTTTTCAATAATATTGCATCCAAAATTTGATATTGCAAATACCACATTGTTTCCAATTGCATCATCACTAGCACTAGCATATGCAATTGAAAAAACTTGTAAAATATCAACAGAATTAAAATGGCCAAATGATTTAACAATTAAAGGAAAAAAATTAGCAGGAATGTTAGTGGATGCATCATTTGAATCAAATAAAATTGAAAATTTAGTTTTAGGAGTTGGAATAAATTTTAATGTGGATGTAAAAAAAATGGAAAAAATATTGAAAAAAACATCAAACTATTATGGCATAGCAAGTTTAAATGAACAAAAAAATAAAGTTAATGCAATTAAATTAGTTCAATCATTTTTAGTAGAATTAGAAAAAATTTATGGATTACTGAATACAAATCAAACTAAAGAAATTATTTCAGAATGGACAAAAAGATCATCAACAATTGGGAAAAAAGTAGAAATCAATACAGTTAATGGAAAAATAAAGGGACAGGCAGTTAAAATTGATGATGATGGAGGATTATTAATTAAAAATAAAGGAAAAATAAACAAGATTATTGCAGGAGATATAATCCATTTATCAAAATAATTTATTGTTTAGATTTTGGTTTAGATTTTGGTTTAGATTTTGGTTTAGATTTTGGTTTAGATTTTGGGTTAGATTTTGGTTTAGATTTTGGTTTAGATTTTGGTTTAGAAGCTGCAATCATAGAAGATTGCATTTGTAAAATATCTTTTAATTCATGTTGTATTTCAAAAACAGAGGATAACAGGAGTTCCATAGAGGAAGAATATCGAGTATAAAGAGAAATTAGATCGGTCTTTTTTTGATCAGATTTCAATAGATATTCATTTGAACGAAGTAAATTGGATGATGAAATCATTTCAGGTATATCGGTAATTGGTTTACCTAGACTAGATAGTTCAGACTGAATTTGCTGAATCTCTTTACGTAGAACGTAAATATTATTAGAAATTTTAGTCTCACTCATCATTAAAAGACGCATCTATGAAGAATTAAAGATTTTCATGTATTGTTTAAAAAGAAAAGCATAGAGGTTAATTTATGTTCAAAGTTGCAATATATAGAAAGAAATGAGGATAGAACTAACGTATGGAAAAAAAAATAAAAATTACATTGTACATGACAATTGTTATTTTAGCTACGTCATACATCATGTCAAATGAAGTACTAGCTCAAACTGTAGAAAAAATAGAAGTAGAAAATGCAAAAGAACATTTTGTTAATGGAGAATACAAACAAGCCATAAGAATTTATGAACAATTATTAGAAAATAATCCAAAAAGTGCATCACTATTAAAAATGAAGGCCGTTGCATTAAGTAATTTAGGAGATGAACAAAACTCATTAAAAGAATTTTATAAAATTATTCAGCAAGATCCGCATAATGTAATTGCATTAACAGGTATGGGTGTAGGGTTTGGAAACTTAGGAGAATATAAAGAGTCAGCATTTTATTTGGAAAAAGCAATAAAAGAAAACCCAGATAATAAAATGATAAAAAATTATAAAAAAATCATTGATGAAATAAATTTAAAGTATCGATATGTTGCAACTGAAAAACCATTAGATAACAGAGGGCCTGTCAAAGGACAAGTTCCAGATTGGATGAAGAGTGTAGCAGATTGGTGGGGGTCAGGAAAAATTACAGATGAGGATTTTTTAAAAATAGTAAAATATTCAATAAAAAAGGACATAATTAAAATTCCAAATAACACATTATTTGAAAATACAAATGAATTGAAGATGCTTTCATTGATTAGAACAAATGTAAGCGAATGGGGTCAAGGAACAAGTTCAAATTTAGAATTTTTTCAAAATATTAATTGGTTAATAGAAAATAAGTTTATTAAATTAAATAATATATCTGAAAAATCACAAGAGGAATTAGATTACGAGGAATATTTGTTTAGTAAATATCTCAGAGAAATTAAAAATAACATAATTAAAGAAAAAAGATTCATCATTAGTTCAAATCCTAGTCAAGATGTAATTAAAAAATTCCTCAGAAATACTGTGAATTGGAATTTTGAACAAGAAGTTAAAAGTGGATCATCAGAGTTTCCAGATCCAACATACGAAGTAATAGATGAAACATACATAATTACATATAAAATTTACATTAACCAACAACCAGAAGGATTACCATTAAATCATAAAATTACATTAGAAGATTCTTTTAAATTTTGGGAAGAGCAGGAGTTAAAAACATACAATCAAGATGCAAAAATAATATTTGAAATTACAAAATTAAAAAATGAAGCTAATGTATGGGTGACTTGGGTAATAAGAGACCTTGGAGAAGGCGTGTTAGGACATGCACATCTTGGAAAAGGAGTAATAGAAGTGGCATTAGGAGATTATAGTTGCGATGGCAGTTTTCAATTGTATGATGTAAATACTGTAGAAACAATTATGACACATGAATTAGGTCACGCTATAGGCCTACCACATACAAATGATAAATCAAATATTATGTATCCATCAATGACACCATCACATGCATACTGTTTACTAAATTAGAGAAATAATGACTACAAATACTAAATTTTATTTTTAAATTCTAATCTATCCCATGGAAATACAACATAAGAATCATCAAAAGTTTTTTCAGCATACATTAATTGTTCAGGATATTTCATTCCACGTCTAGCAAATAGTGTAGCAAAAACAAATTTTGAAGAATCATCAACATTTGCAAACACATCATAGAAGGTTTTACCAGTATCAAAAATATCATCCACAAATAAAGAATCAGAAGAAATAATTTTTTGATCAACAAGTATGGTCTTAATTCCAAGAGAATCAGCTAATAATCTAGAAGGAATTAAGCCACCACGACTTAGTGTAGTGATACTAGAAAAAGTTCTAGGCAGTTTTAAAATATTTTCAGAAAGTTTTCCTACCAAATATTCAATATTAGTCCAATCAACATGTTGCGCAGTAATCATAAAAATAATTATAATTTAGAAGGAATTAAGTTCTTGGAATCAAAATGTTTTGATTGGAGTTTTTTTAATACATTCAATCATTTTTAGAATTTTAAATGGAATATCACCAAAATCAGTATCCTTTTCACAAGATACTAACAAAACATCATCATTACTTAATGGAAAACTCATTACAATTACTTTATCCCGATAAGATAGAGAAAAATGAACTATGCCAAATTCATTATCAAATTCATGTCTCATTCTCACACGTAATGCAAGTTCCATGAACATCATTTCATCCTGTTTTTTAGCTTCAAGTGAAAGTAAACCATCTTTCATACCTCCAGCTGTCAAATGACCTCGAGCATTAATAAATCGGGAAGAACGCATCTTAGAGTCTAATTTTAGAATGTCCTGACAAATATTTTCAAGTTCTTCTATATTATCCATTCAGATAGTTATGTAATAGAACTATTTATTTGCGATCTAAGTTAATTGGTAAGAGTGCAATCAAAATCATCCAAAAATTCAGCCGAGTCACCTAAAGAAATGACTGAATATTACAAACATTTGTCATTGTTTTGGACAGACATCATACATTTAATGTCAAGTAAACCACAGGCTCTGACATCAATTGGTCCAATGAGATCATTTGCTGCAAATTCAAAAAAAATTGCTGTAGAATTAATTGAAATTAATGAAAATTTAGTAGGTTTTAATCAATACATTACAGAATATTACAAACAACTATCAAACGTATGGGGAATAGCTCAAAAGAAAGTAAATCTAAAAGTTCCCAAAATTCCTCAAGATGCTGAACAGATAGAAGCAATGAAAAGGATATGGATAGATATTTTTGATAATGATTTTACAGAATTATTTGATTCTAAAAAATTTGGAGAGAACTATGGAAATTTAGTATCTAAAGAATTAGAATTAACAAAACATTGGAGCAACATTACAAATGTAATTTTACAATCAGTTAATCTCCCAAGCAAAGAAGAAATTGATGAAGTGTATAATGAAATTCATTCATTAAAAAAAAGAGTATCAAAATTAGAATTAGAATTAAAAAAGGAGAAAAGAAAAAATGCAAAATGAATCTAGAATAGATCCAAAAATAATAGAAGAAATTTTAAAATTTAGTAAAAATGTAATAGATGCTCCAAAGCTAGTTGCAGCACCAGATGAAATCAATTTGGAAGTAACACCACATGAAGTGGTACAAAAAATAGATAAAACACGTCTACTACATTACAAACCAATTATCGAAACTAAGCATAAAACACCTTTGTTGATATCATATGCACTAATCAATAGATTTCACATATTAGATATACATCCACAAAAAAGTTGGGTTAGAAATCTTCTAGAGCAAGGGTTTGAAGTATACATGTTGGATTGGGGAACCCCAACTAGCATGGATAAATATTTAGATTTTGATGACTATGTTAATGGATATTTAGACTCATCAGTGGAGTATATTAAAAATCAGTCATCGACAGAAAAAATATCATTACAAGGGTATTGTACGGGTGCAACAATTGCTACAGCATATACTGCATTACATCCAGAAAGTGTAAAAAACTACATTGCGACAGCTCCAGTAATTGATGGATGGAAAGATACGACTGTAATTAGTAATTTAGCAAAGCACATGGATGTAGATAAAATGGTAGATACTATTGGAAATATGCCTCCAGAATTCATGTACTATTGTTTTTCAGTCCTGAAACCTTTTGAACAAGGAATTGAAAAATATGTTAAATTTTTTAAAAATATTGATGATAAAAAATATGTTGATAATTTTTTGAGAGTTGAAAAATGGTTAGGAGATACACCTCCTATTCCAGGGGAATTATTCAAACAGTGGATCAAAGACATTTATCAAGAAAATTTACTCATTCAAAATAAAATGTATGTGGGTAAAGAATTAATAGATTTAAAAAAAATAGACATGCCAATGTTTACACAAGTAGCAGTAGGGGATCATTTAGTTTCACCTGAATGTAGTATGCCATTACATTATGCAGTAGGAAGTGAGGATAAAACTTTGAAAATATATCCAACAGGGCACGTAGGCATGATTGCTAGTTCATTATCACAGAAAAAAGTTTTACCTGAAATGGGAACATGGTTATCTGAAAGATCATAAAAAAATAGAGAGAAAATATCATAACTATTTGAAATGTTTTGAAATTACCAAAAAAAATTTGGTATCAAATTACTCATATGTATAAATAAAATAAAAAAATCACCCTAGCTTCTTGTAGGAGTGAATGTTGTTATCCAGGATTGGACAATATTTTTATTCAAATCAGTAAATGCTTCAACATTATCATTAAATGATTTCACATTTTGAGTTGTTGCATCAATTACAGTTTTTGCAATTTGATTTTGAATTGTGCTAGCTTGAATAATTTGTTTGTTGGAATCAACAATTGCAGTTTTTGCAGCGTTAGGAATATCTGTAGATAATCCAGATTTTTGAGCAAATTCTTGTTGCATTGTGATTGCAGCATCAAATGATTTTTTAGCAGATTTCATACATTCTTCTTGAAAATGTGTTGTTGCTTGAAAATATTGTGGAGTATTTTTTGTGATACCATCAAAATATTTTTGCACATTTTGTTTGTAAATTGCAAATACATCGTTTGACTGATTTGTATTTTGAGTTGTTTTTGTTGTTTGTGTACTCATAGTTCCAACTTAAATGAACCAGTATATATACTATTGGTAATAGTTGGTAACAAATGGTAATCAAAGACACAAACTAACAAAATGATTAGATTAATGACTTATTCACCACATATGAAAAAATAAGTTAACAACTAAAATTACTTAAAGAAATTACACAATTTCACGAAACATTTAGAGATTTGATATTTATGTAAAAATAAAACCGATTAGATACTAATTATTTTTTGTTGTAAAAACAGAAATCCATGATTGTAGAATATTTTTGTTTAATTCAACAAATGATTTTATATTATCATTGAATATTTTGATATTTTGTTGTGTAGCATCAATACTTGCGAATGTAATTTGGGTTTGTATAGAGAACATTTTTACAAATTCTTCAGTGGTATCATTTATCATCTTTAAAGCAGTACTAGGAACATCAGATACAACATTTTCTTTAGTAGCAAATTCTTTTTGTAGTACAATAGAAAAATCCACCATATTTTCAAATGCTTGAAAATATTCTTGTTGTAAATTTGTAATTGATTGATGATATTTTGGTACTGATTTTTTAACACCATAAAACATTTTATCTATATTTTTTTGACATATAGAAAAGATATCTTTAGAATTTATTTGGGTTGTTTCGATTTGACTCAATTTTTCACTTTCTTAGTTTTAGATTTTTTTGCGATTGGTAAAATAATGACTTGAACTAAGTCACCGTCACTCAAACCAAGGGCATTACGTTCAGCTTCAGGAATTGAGATCCTGCCATTACTACTAATGGTAGTTTTGTATGCACCCCAATTCATGAAAGATGGAAGCATTTGTCCGATGTTAAACATAGTATCCATACTTTTTGTTTGCATAGATGACATGTTATCTATAATATTGGATTGAGTCTGTTTGGTTTTATCAGAAACATCACGTAGAGTTTCTAATGGATTGAATGTTTGATTAGGTTGATTAGTCATTAAGGAACCAAAATTTTTAATAAATTCAGCTTGAGCTTGACCACTTTTTTGAATCCAATCTTTGAACATTGATGTAGGATCATATTGGTTGGTATTACCACTCATTACCGTTATAATACAATAAATGTAATTTAAATCCTCTTATTGGTTATTTAAAAACTCCAATACACGAGAAGCAAATAGTTCAGGCTCCTGAACATATGGGGTATGACCACATTTACTCATTTCATATAATTTACAATTATCTATAGAAGATACAAAATCATCTGCAAAAGTAATTGGTATTACTGGATCATCAGAACCCCAAATAATTAATGTCGGCGAAGAAATTTTTTCCAGTTTTTTTGTAATTAAATCAGAATTTTTTAATCCCAATAAAGTAGACATGAAAGCAAATTTTGCATTAGGTAATTTCATTCTAATTACAAACTCATTAATTGTTTCCATAGGAATTTGTTTACCAGAACCATCCATTGTTTCAAATGCATTTTTTGCACTTTTTTCATTAGGATATAATGCAGCCATAATGTATGCGTCAAGTGCAGGTGTAGATTGTTTCATCATTCCAGAAGGAGATATTAAAATTAATTTTTCAACAGATTCAGAATGCGATGAAGTGTATTCCGCAGCTATTTGACCGCCAAGTGAAGATCCAATAATACTAGCATGTTTAATTCCTAACGATGTCAAAAATGTTTCTAAAAAATTTGAAAAAAAATCAGGAGTATAATCAACTAATGGTTTATCACTATAACCAAATCCAACCAAATCAGGGGCTACAACATGAAAATGAGTTGCAAACAGAGGCAATACATACTGCCATCTTTCAAATGAGGCACCTAAGCCATGAACAAGTACAAGTGTTTTTTTAGAAGAACCAGATTCAAAATAACGAATTTTATTTCCATCAATTTCTATAAATTTTTCTTCCAATGTTTTAGCGTCAATCTCATTACTAGATAAGTATAATGAATTTAGCGATCAAAAAGATATCTGATTGTTTAAGAAATAGAATACAGTCCAATAGCATTGTATTTTAGGATCAAAAATAATATAATTTTGTGATAAAAAAGAAAATTTCAAAAATTTTTGTGCCATTAGACGGATCAGAAAATTCGGTACGGGGTTTAGAAACGGCAATCACATTAGCAAGAAATTGCGGAGCAACAATTACAGGTTTTTATTCAATTTATGCACCGCCACATTCAGAATTTAAGGGCATAGGCTCAGTTGGAAAAGCATTCAACAGAGAAATAAAAAAATTCATGAAAGAAGCTAAAACCATATCAGCAGAAAACGGTATTGTTTTTACAGATAAAATAGCAAGAGGGGAAATAGGATACAATATCATCAAAGCATCACATGGAAAAGCAAAATACGATATGATAGTAATGGGTTCCAGAGGAAGAAGTAATACAAAAGAAATATTCTTTGGCAGTGTATCAAACTATGTCATACATACATCAAAGATTCCAGTTGTTATTGTAAAATAATTATTTTAAAATCCCTGTTTTTTAAAATATTTTTGATGATATTCTTCAGCTTTGTAAAATTTAGGTGCAGGTATAATTTGAGTGACAATAGGATCATCAAAAGATTCTGATGAATCAAGAGATTGTTTAGATTTTTCAGCAATTTCTTTTTGTGTTTCATCATGATAAAAAATTGCAGAGCGATATTGGTTTCCGATATCAGGTCCTTGTCTGTTTAATGTTGTAGGATTATGATTATGCCAAAATACATCTAATAATTTCTCATAAGATATCTCATCAGGGTTAAATTCAACTTCCACAGCTTCTGCATGTCCAGTTTGATCAGTACATACTTCCTCATATGTTGGATTTGGTAATTGTCCACCAATATATCCAACAGCAGTTGAAGTTACACCTTTAGTTTTACTAAGTAAATCTTCAACATGCCAAAAACATCCCGCACCAAATGTTGCTTTCAATTCAATAGAAATTACACAATACCAAATTAAAAGGATGTGATTAAATTAAAAAATCAATTAACATCAGTAAAAATTTCAACTACTTTTTTAGCCAAATTTTCAATGTTTGCACTTGGTTCAGCAGAGATTAACAATAGAATTTGTGTGATAGGAAAAGGGAAACTAACTAAAACTGCCTTATCACGTCGTGCTGCAAGATAATTGATAGGGCCTAAACTTTCATCATATTCTTTTCGGATAGATGCCTTTGAAACAAATTCCAAAAAAGATTGTAATCTAGTCTCATCACCTTCATGTGGAACTAAACCTTTCTTGAATCCACCTGCAACCAACTGACCATCTTTATCAACAATTCCAGCAAATCGAATTTCAGATTCACCTAATAGTTGAGTACACTTTTCGTCATACAATTGGAATGTATTAGAGTCAGTCATCATATCAAGTTACTCAATATCAAGATAAAAACCTATTCAGAACTAAAGCAAATTTCATTAAGATTTATTTTCCAAAACACATTTCAAAAGAACATAATCAATAATTTTTTCTTGTGATGCTTTTTTCATTTTTAATAATGATTTGTAAAGAATTTTTTCCATATATCCAGGATAATGTTCAAGAATGTTATTACTCAAAGTTTTTCTATTTTCAACATAATAATCTGCCAAAGGATCATAAACATTAGAACCAATCAATTTTTCATCAATGATTTTAAATCCATTAGAAGTGAGAAGATTTTTCAAGTAATCTAAACTATAATGTTCTGACGACCAAGTAAATTTCAACAATCCTAATTTTCCAAGAGAAGCGTCACTAACAGTGATGGGTACAGCAATTACAAGAAATCCAGACGGAATTAAAACTCTTTTAGATTCAACAATAAAGTCATCTAAAGGTTTGAAATGTTGTGCAGATTCTAAAGCTAATACACGATCTACAGAATTATTCATGAAAGGTAATTTAGTAGATGTTGAATTTAAAAACTGAATATTTTTTTGATGTTTTGGAAAACATAATTGTTTAAAATTAATATTTACATCATAAAGTTTTAGATTTGGAAAAGCATCCCTCCAGAATTTAGATGGAGCAGATAACCCACTTCCAACATCAATAGCATTTTTAGCAGTAGATAATTCAGATAAATTACCAAAAATATGACATAAATTTTCTTGTGCTGAAATTGGATCTAAGTGTTGTGATGACCAATAACCAAAATTAAGCATAGTGCCACCAGTGGCAATTTGCATTACAGGAGACAAAGTATTGTAAAGATTGATTACATCTTTTTCATTTTTACGAAAGGTCCAAAGAAACACATCAAACGGATTTATAGATATCAAAAATTATTTCATATTTATTTAAAATTCCTACTATTAATTTCTAAGTTAAATTTTAAAAATGGTCACATTGTTTTAATAATTAACGTATTTTACTAGGTAAAAAAAACATCAAATATTGAATGACAGTGATAATTATGGATCATCAAAAATAATTCTTGCCAAATGGAAAGACAGGTTTTTTGCATGGATAGTGGATTTTGTTATTATTTCAATTATATCAACATCAATATTCTTTCTATCTTTCCTTTACCTAAATCATAATTTTGAAGATTTTGTTACAAATGATGGAATGTATATTCCAACAAGTATCATGTTTTTTTCATATTGGATAATTTTAGAATATAAAACAGGTCAAACAATTGGAAAAAAATGTTTAATCTAAAAATTACAAATAATTTTGGTGAGAAACCAAGTTTGATAGGAGTAATTCTAAGTAGTTTTGGAAAATCATTCATACTCCCAATAGATATTATTTTGGGATGGATTTTAACAAATGAGAAACGTCAAAGAATATTTAACAAATTAGGGAATACATTAATCATAAAAATTAAAGAATCAGAAAATGATTCAGATTTTAAATATATTAAAGATTAATGAATTAATTTTCAAAGTAACAATGCATAGCTAACGCTATGTGTGATTTAAAATAAAATCAACAATGCATAGCTAACGCTATGTGTGATTTAAAATAAAATCAACAATGCATAGCTAACGCTATGTGTGATTTAAAATAAAATCATCGTACAAGTCGTGTATATGTTTTCCACTTGATGAATTGAAAATGATTCATCGTGCATAGTCTCTATGTAAGTGGCTGAACCGTTATGTTGGTCTATTAGTAAAGGCTGGCTCACCACTCGCCGAAGCTTGTGATCTACACCACCTTCCTATCAACGCAGTATTGGACTGCCGACCTTCATCTTACGAAAGAATAACTTGTCTCGGGATAGGATTCGTGCTTAGATGCTTTCAGCA
>JGI24922J38493_100201_pt1 | contig 27103 bp, 24 predicted proteins | sample LinPFosplate10_FD_38493 | JGI IMG/M metagenome (IMG submission 38493)
CAGGTCGACTCTAGAGGATCCCACTTTATGTAGCAATTTAACACAAAATGCTTTTTAAATATTATGCTTTGAATTAATTTCAAAATATAATATTTGTGTGCATAGTGAAAAAAGTCGATCTGGATTCATTCTTGTTAAATCCGAAAATGGACATTTTTAAAATGTCCAAATCTCAAAAAATTATTCAATCTATAACAGTGTTTTTTACGAAAAGTGAGTTTAAAGCATTATGCTTTAATTCATCTTTTTATCGTGAAAGTTTGACTGCGTAAGGTTTTTAATATTGTGTTTCGTTTTATTTAGGGGTTTTATTTGTTAGTATAATTTAGACTAATAATACTAATGAATAAAACCCAACAAAACCCCAAATATCAGATATGTGAACATTGTAACTTTAATAGCTGCAACAAAAAGGATTTTAATCGACATATGTTAACTGCAAAACATTTACGCCTAACAAATACTAATGAAAACACCAATGTCTTACCCAAGGTATTTTCTTGTGAATGCGGTAAGAACTATAAGCATGTTTCATCGTTATGTAAACATAAGAAAAAATGCGACGTTATTATCAAGAGAAATGCGCAGTCGTTAACAACCAACAACACAGAAATGTCTAGTGACAAAGAGTCTCTGATTCTCACTTTAATCACTCAGAATAAAGAACTTATGAATTTACTTGCATCGCAACAACAAGAACACAAAGAGGAAACAAAAGAATTGTTGAATACGATACAAGAAATTGTGCCGAAAATAGGCAACAATAATAATAATAATACCACTAATAATAACAAGTTCAACTTACAAGTCTTTCTCAATGAGGATTGTAAGGACGCAATCAACTTTTCGGAATTCATTGAAAGTATACAAGTTTCTGTAGAGGACTTAGAGAACCAATCACAACTCGGTTACGTTGGAGGCATTTCGAAGCTATTTTTAGAAAACATGAAAGAATTGGGAACTAATAAGAGACCATTACATTGTACAGATAAGAAACGAAATACACTATATATCAAGGAAAATAATGAATGGGACAAGGATGGTTCTCAAGAACAACTCTTGCATGGAATTAAAGTAATTACAGGAAGAGCTCACCAAACTCTATGCAACATGAAAGAGGAAAACCCAGAAGAATATTCAGATATGGACTCCGATTTCTCCAATAAATGTGTAAACATTCAAAGAAGTTTACTACCAGGATTTCCAAGAGAATCAACATTTGGGAAAGTAATAGATTCAATTTCAAATGGTTCAATTGTTGAAAAAGAACCTTGAAAAATATTATGCTTTGAAATAATTTCAAAATATAATATTTGTGTGCATAAGGAAAAAACACAATCTGGATTCTATTCTGTGAAATCTGAAAATGGACAAAAATAAATGTCCAAATCTCAAAAAATTATTCAATCTATAACAGTGTTTTTTACGAAAAGTGGCTTCAAAGCATAATGCTTTAAAACACATTTTAACATTAAAATTTTGACTGCGTAAGATTTTTACGTTCAGTTTACAAAAATTATAATCTGCTCATTATTTAGAGAAAATGAGTATTAAAATGAGCAATAAAATGAGTAATAATATAGACAATAAATTTCATTGTATTATTTGTAACTTTAAATGCTGTTATAAAAGCAATTATGAACAACATTTAATAACACCTAAACACAAAAAAAACGCGGATGGTATAAATAATGACAAAAATGGTATAAAAAAGGGTATAAATGGTATAAAAAAGGATATAAATGGTATAAATGAATTTACTAATGTTTGTGAATGTGGCAAACAATATAGATTTCAATCAGGATTATCACGGCATAAACAAAAGTGTAATGTAACTAATCAACCAAATATTATAGTTACTCAAGACACCGTAGAGAATGTATACAATAAGGAAAAAGAGTCACTAATTCTCACTTTAATTACACAGAATAAAGAACTTATGAATTTACTGGCATCACAACAACAAGAACATAAAGAGGAAACAAAGGAACTGTTGAATACTATACAAGAAATTGTACCTAAGATAGGCAACAATAATAACAACATAACCAATAACAACAAGTTCAACTTACAAGTCTTTCTCAACGAAGACTGTAAGGACGCAATCAACTTCTCGGAATTCATTGAAAGTATTCATGTTTCCATAGAAGACCTAGAGAACCAATCGCAGCTTGGTTATGTTGATGGTATATCCAAAATATTCTTGGATAACATGAAGGAACTTGGTACGTTAAAAAGACCGTTACATTGCACAGATAAGAAAAGAAACACCTTATATATCAAGGAAAATGATGAATGGGACAAGGAGGGTTCTCAAGAACATCTCTTGCATGGAATTAAAGTAATTACAGGAAGAACTCACCAAACTCTATGTGACATGAAAGAAGAAAACCCAGGAGAATATTCAGATATGGACTCCGATTTCTCCAATAAATGTATAAACATCCAACGAAGTTTGCTTCCAGGATTTCCCCGAGAAACGACATTTGGAAAAGTAATAGGCTCGATTTCCGATGGTTCAGTCGTTGATAAGGATACTTGAATACATATCAATTCCTTAACCAAGAGATATAATGATTTCCTTACACACAGGTGTATAGTGTCTCATCGAAACGCCACTCATTTCGAACAATATACGAGCAGCCTTAGAGTGGTCGGTGTCGTGATATTTGTCGTCCATGAATATCACCTCTGATATCCCACTTTGGATAATCATCTTGGCACACTCATTGCACGGAAATAACGCCACATATATACGAGAACCTCTTATATCAGCTTCACATTTATTTAATATTGCGTTCACTTCGGCATGACACACAAATGGGTATTTTGTATCCAAAAATGTGTCCCCTTCTCGTGCCCATGGTAACGCATGATCTTTACACCCAGCAGGGAATCCATTATAACCCATGCCAACAATACGATTATGTGCGTTCACAATGCAAGCTCCAACTTGTGTAGATGGGTCTTTCGAACGCATGGAAGATAGGAAAGCAATAGACATAAAATAATCATCCCAAGATAATGCGTCTTTTCGGGGACCAACTTTAGATTCCATAACACGTTACTAAAATGTATTATGGAATGAGTTTATATGTATTTTCAACATCTATATTAGATAATAATACAGAGCGCAAACCAATAAATAGTTGATTAAACTGATGTAAACTATATGTTGTGTGGTAAAATCATTATAATACAAATAATATAGTAAGAATATATAGAGAACCCACGCAATCCCACCGGTTACCGAATGAAATAAGAATGTTTCAATCTGTTTTGGGTTTCTAGTGGCAATGTGTTCGTATTGTAGTATTTGAGCAATGATAAAACTACCGGTGCAAAATGCGTATAAACCGATTAAATCATTAGATTTATATATAAACTCAATGATTGTGATTGTAATGCCTATCATTAACCCCCCTTTCACGAAATTCTTGGAAAAAACACCGAATAAATGTTTATAATCCAAATTAGCGATAGACATCTATATACGTACCTTATATTTTATCAAACGGCATAGACGGTCGGGTAATATATGTCCATTACATATGCTATACATTTATCGTCATAACGATTGTCGACATAATCAAAACATTTGGTTTTTGCGTATTTAATACTATTGGTAAACTTATCATCGGGCATGATTTGTCTATATAGGAATGCTGGGTTAGGTATAATGGGGTCGACCCATATAGATATAGTAAAGTTCTCCTGGTCACATGGTATTTTCCAACTATCTATAGTTGGGCGAGGACTATTGGTAGACACCAGATTTAAACTAGCATACCTGAGGTCATATGTCTCATTAATCCATGGGTGTTGGTCATCACTTTTATATCCAGAAGAACACATCATAGTAGGCATGCGAACACTAATATTATAAAAGAGCCCAGTTTGAACACACGCAATCATGTAATTGGCGTCGGCATTTGTAAGAGAACCAGTAGGCACATTCATGAATGTAAACACATCGTTTTTATTACATACAGTTCCGGTATGTGGATTAATGTCATGTGAGAAATTGGTGTAAATATTGTCATGGTGTGTATAATCGATGTTACAAATAGGATACAATTTATTATCTATATATGTGTTGGGTGGCAGACCAGACCAATAATGGACAGCATACCGATTCGTATCAAATGTGGATAATGGTATATGAGGAGTATAAATACGGAACATCCCAATGTATAAACTATTCGGATTTAATGGCAAAACGTATTCATATGAACCCATTCTATGTGTTAGGTTCTCTAGTCCCATTAGTTCTTTATCGTTTATATGGAAGGTGGCTGTAATGAAGTTGCCGGTCTCATAGACCTGTATAGAAAAGTAATCGGCATTCGGATAATTGGGAATAATCCCTTTATTATACACATCAGTCATCTTATTTGAAACGACAAACTTAGATGTGTTTTCTGGTATAACCATGATAAAATATATAGAATTCTTATCAGGATACACGAGGTTAAAATGATTATCAATCGAATCGAATCTATAATTCCATGCACACTTATTCGCTGAAACACACATAAAAAAATAGAGGAAAAAAATTAACGTTATATTCATATATAAATAATACATGATGTTTTTAGACTCAATTATTCGACATGTTTATTGTTAATTGTCGTCAATGTACGCACGTGTTTCATAAACTATATCATGTAGTTTATTCTTCAATTCGTAAACCATGCGCGATTCTTCGATACCATTAGTTTTACTGTCCGAGAAGTCAGATTCTTCTCGACAATGATACACCAAATCTTTGACAAGGATAACCGACCGGTTAGCAATACTAGTTATAAAACTCGTTAACCGTGGTCTATATAATATTAAATTGCGTATATTATGTATATTATCATCAATATAAGTATACATTGAGTATAGAATGCGAAGACTATGAATTTCGCACGCAGAATCGTTTAATTGCATAATGAAGTCTTCACACGTAGACTTGAAAATCTTATATTTATTACACATTTCATCCCTCCTTACAGTAACATTATCATTGTCGTCAGTGTACCTAGCTCCAGATCGAAGTCTCATTTGTTATTCGTTGTTTGTTGTTTTAATGACAATGTGTAACTAATAAATTAAATTCAATTTTATGAATACTCATAAAAAATAAATAATTTATTGGTAGCCCTATAGATTACAAATGTAAATATCTTCTATAGTCCAGCAATGTTGATCATACATTTACCAACTACCTTCTCCTGTTCACTTTTTGTCTTACCAGATGCGCTTTTATTGTTCGGATCGTATAGTGTTCGCCATAACGCATCATTTTCCCAGTCCAATGACATGTCTGTGTATTCGGGGCTCTTAATGTACCGAATGGCATAATTGCTTTTCTTATAGAACCGTTTTCTCTGTAACCATTGACGTTGGAATATATCGTGACTATCTACAATGTCCACCACCACCGGATTGTCGTGTTTAATTCTCAAGATGCGACCCACCGACTGTGTAATATCAGTCTTCGGACTAGCCATCACGAGCATGCTGAGTGTTTTAATATCAAGTGCCTCTGCTGCCATAGCATAGGTTGCCAATACAATTTGTTTACCCTCTGTTTCTTCCAATGCTACCTGTTTCATGCCCCCCACATAAAACCCAACTGTACATATACCCTTTGCGACAATGGACTCGTATAAATAAGTGAGAAGACACCTATTATGACATAGAACCATCACCTGACCACCCACATTTTCTACCAACAGGTCGTGGACAACACGAACCACAAAATCTGACCGAGGACCGAAATTGGATAGTTTTGAAATCATAGTGCTGAATTTGGTATTTCCTCTATAATCATATTCCACCGTATTAAACTCAGTGTCGGGTGTAATATATTCAATGCCCCGAACATTCACAATATCATCTTGCTCTCTTAACAACGAATGAACTTTCGGACCGATAAACATATAGAGTAGTTTCGTCAGTTTATCCTTGCGTTCAACCGTCGCTGAAATTCCGAGCATACATGGAGTAATGGTTTTCAGCAAGGTTTTGGAAAATTCCTCACTGCCGATGCGATGAACTTCGTCGATAATCGTAAGACCGAACTGTGAATATACCTCTTGTGGAAACGGCTTATTATACATCGTTTGGATCATACCAATTACAATGTCTTTGTCGTCGCAATCACATACACTGGCTTGAATCTTACCGACCCGAGCACCTGGTAGAAATTCCTCAATACGTTCTATCCACTGATTCATTAGGAATTCTTTATGCACCAGAATCAGTGTCTTTTTTTGTAGAAGTTCTACGATTTTTAACGCCATAACTGTATTATGCGTTACCGTGCAATCTCCCAATACAAAACGACGATTTCCATCTATTTCAAATCCATAATAACGGTCAACGCCAAGTTTGGAAACTTCTATATCATATGTTTGACTTGTTTCTATCATATCATCATGAAGCATTGTTTCTAGCATGCTGTGAAGCGTCAATGATCCGTTTCTATATATACGAATGTATGAAGTTTTTTTATTTGTATCTATATAAACCGCATTATACCCAATAGAACGAGCAACGAATAATATATCATCGACAAAACAAGGATAACCTCCCAAATTGCGAATTGTTATTGTATGTAAATCGGACAACTTGTCCGCGCATTCTTCGTGAGAACCAGATATAATACCGTGTAATAATGCCTTCCTTACTGCATACGAATTTGTCTTATACTCTTCTGGTATGCGACGGTCGATTATATACATTTTTTTGTTGTCTATCATTTTGTTATACCCTAACCAAAACCCCAACCGCCAAGGATCGAAGTTTGTGTCTCTTGATTTGAAATGTAATGCGTTGCGGTATCCAAGGAGTTTTCCTTTTTGTATTTTAAATTTCTCTGCAAGTCCGAAATATTCGTCTATGGTCAAATCTACGACAGAACCTTTACGAATGCTTTCACTATAATCTATGTCGCTCTTGAGTGAAAGAATGTGACTTTTATTAACTACATATTTTTCGTTATTCGCAATATCCAGGATTTGATACATTTGCTCTACACCACGTGCCAACGTCTTTACCGTGCGTGGCGTAGAATCGTCGCCCATTAATAAATCACCAACCCGAACATCCTGAACCATCTTTATTGAACCATCATACATAAGTATTTGTGTGTTAATTCCCAGACATTTACCAGCACCACAATACACTTCCAAAATTCCCCCACCACAGTTTGAGCCATTTTGTTGTGATACATGCGAAGTATATACATCGACAATGTTTTGTTGGTAATCTCGTAAAGTCTTTGGAAAAGATACATTAATGTCCTCGCCTTGTTCAAGCTCTGACCGTTCGGGCATACCATATCGTTCAATCCCGTAAAACCGTGGTATATATATTTTATTGGAATTCTCCCTGTATACAGGAAACGATGTGTCCTCGACTTGAGCAAATGTTGGTCCGGGAACTACAGGTTTTAAAAAGAGGTCGGTTTTAAGGAATTCAAGTTCCTTCTCTGTCAATGCGGATTTGGGAATGGTATACCCTTTTTTCCCAATATATGATGCGTCCAAAATAGTCTTCTTTAAAGAATCATCCAATTTATGAGGGGGAGGCTTAATGGTCTTTTTTCGTTTGGGTGGCATCAGTTATGTGTTGATACAATTACTATAATAGTATAGTCATTGTATTTTTAATCAATTTTTCCTGGATTTGTTTTTCCTGGATTTGTTTTTCCTGTATTTACCTCCTCTAGATTTGTTTTTCCGTTTACCCCCACTGGATGAGGTTTCTTCGCCATTTTCAATGGTGAGAGTTGGACTAGAATTGCGTCTTCTATCTTTTATATATTTTACAGTTGTACCTACAGTAACCGCCAACAACGAGATTCCACTGGTCATTATCCCATCGCCAGTTTGTACTAGAAGACCGATACGCGATTGAATAAGTTGTAAAGAATTATTCATTTCCATCATTTCACACTGGGTGTAAAAATTTCGGTCAACCACGAGGTTAAGTGCTCTTTTCCACCAACCCTGTTGTCCACAACTGAATTCGGCGTCCGCTGCCGCATTTTTCGCCAATTTGGCAATGAGTGAAAAAATATCACTTAATTTACTAAGGTGTTCACTCCTGGGATTCGTAATAATCTTAACAATTGACCAAATATCAATATCGTATCTATCTTGAATGCTCGCAAGTGCCGCACTAAATTCATTTAATCTATATAAGAAAAACATCATGGACATGAGAAACGGAATGAATAACCAGAATTTATAATATCTTGCGTTTCGTTCTCCTGTAATTGCGTTATTTTCTCCTCCCTTTGTTGAATCTGGTGTTACATTAAGTAATGACAAAAATGAGTCCAACTCTTTCTCGTGTTCGTCAGTTAAATCCCCATCAGCATTAAAGTATTCGTCCATGTTTTTTTTTGTATTTTCCAACAGTTTCTTCATTTTAAGGGTTAACATATAATCATCATCGCCCTTCTTGTCCTTCTTGTTCACAGACAGCATTTTAATCCATGAATCTACCACTTGTTCAAGACACCCCTTGTCTGTTTTTGGTAGTTCCTTATACACTGGAACCTTCTCGTCATGAACAGAAGTTTTTGGTAGTTCAACGTGCTGCGAACCATTTTTCGCACTAAAAAATTGAATGTCAGTTAATAACTTTTTTGGCATACGTGCGCATTTTGACGAGGTGCGTTTTGTTGTTATATTGGAAGTATTATTTCCCATTGAATGTTTATGTGTAAACAATTTCATCTATACATTATTTACATATATTTTTCCAAAAACGCATCTTTGACCATAATTTCGAGACCCAATTTCTTCGCATTCTCGATTTTCCCCGAAGTTTCATCTAAATTTTTAACTAACAACACAAACGTATTTTTACTGATGCTGGACCCCATTTTCCCACCAACTGATGTGATTTGGTTTTCCAGTTCCTTGTCTCTGAATCCGGTCATAACCACACTTTTCCCAAATAACACATGCGTTTCGTCATAAAGTACTGGCGTGGGAGTGCGAACCTTTAATTTGTCTTCCAATCCACATTCCTTCATGAATTCGATAAACTCATCCACGTGACTCAAGAATGCCTCGGCTGACTTCTTTTCGATTCCCTTTAATGCTGTCAACTTTTCGATATTTCGTTCTCCCTCATCTAATACATTGGGGTATCCAGTCATAACGAGCTTCGTTTTAGTTGAGCTGAAACCACGTCCAAACTTATTAGATACCCCCATTAAAATATAGAGTGGTGCATCTGCGACCTTTTTCTGAATACCTTCATATAACTTGGTGGCGGTCTTTTCTTTGAAACCGTCCACCTTTAAATAATCATCTTGTGTCATCTTTATAATCGTAGGCACACTATTAAATCCAGCTTTAATCATTTTTTCGACATTACCGGCACCCAGACCGTCGACCTCTAACCCTTTAAAAAATCCCGTGATGTTTTTTGCGAGGACAACGCTATTGTCATTTGCGTCTTTGATCATGATATCGACGTGTGTTTCATTCCATTCATATTCTTCATTTGGCATCTTTGGGTGCTCAGCGGGTTGTGTGACAGACTGTATCTTGGGAATAACATCACCAGACCGTATGAGCTGTATAATCGCCCCAATACCAATCTTGTTTTCCTCTATGAATTTGGCATTGAACCCGGTCGCGAACTTAATGGTTACTCCACCCAAGTGAACGGGCATAATTTGAACACGGGGTTTTAAATATCCGTGTTTACTGGGTGTCCAAATCACGTCAACTACGTGTGCCTCTGCCATTTGATCCGATAAAACCATCTTGAACGCAAATGTATGTTTGGGATTACCTGAAACTCGGGGGTATACTTTATCATTCGATACAATAATGCCATCTATCTCGTAATCATAGTTGTTTCGCCAATCCACCAACAATTCTGACAACGATTCATTCGAAATGGTCTTATGAACTTCATTGCGAACCACTATAACATCAAGCGCCTCCATTTTTGCCATTTGTTCTGCAGGTGTCAAATTTGCCGGTTTTATCACCTCATAAGCAACAAAATTAACGTCCAATATGCGTTCATCTTGCGTTTTCTGGTTCACTATTCCGGCGACCATGTTACGCGGATTGGAGAATTTGTCGGCATATTTGGTTTTGAACACTTCTTTCTTAATAATAAACTCACCTCTTAAAACAAGACCTTTCTCTGTCGGTAATTTCAGTTTCCCAATAAGATGACTCACATCTTGACCTACTTTTCCATTTCCGCGAGTGTATAATTTGGGTTCATCTCCTTCTGTGCTATACATGCCACTCACTCCATCCAATTTACCAGATATTACATAATCACCGAGATATTCCTTCATCCATGTCCCAATAACACCAGTATCGGGTTTGATTTTATCCATCGACCACATTTCATATGGTAGTGTCGCCTTGTTTTTGGTTACTGGTGCCCCAATTTCTTCAATCGCTTGATTTTGTGGGTATTTGGTTTTAATGTATTCGTGTAAAATGTCATATTCTGAATCACTCATTATAGGGTCAGTGCCTTCTTGATGGAATGCTACGTCGGCGGCGTTTAATAGTGAAAATGCGTCCTTTTCTGACATCTTCTCCAAAGCGTTCATGCCGTTACTTTTAAACTCGGCTAAGTGTTCTGTTACAGACTTAAGTGGTTTCGAGTAATGACGAAGAAGCTTCTTGGGTTTAATCTCCTTCTCCCCATCGCGGAGAACCCGAGTGCCAATTGGAGGTCCGCCGGCTTGAGCGACCACAGCAGTACCATCAATGCGTTCTACGGGTGTCTTATAGTCCATTTTCAAGAAATCAAATATGGATTTTTCATCGGGGAATTCTTGAGTAACCTTTGCACCTTTCTTTCTATTTTCCATTATAGAGAACCCGTGCTCATTCATACTATACCCCATATTAAGAGCACGTTCACGCATTGATGTATTGAATGCCTTACTTCCGGTGAAATACAAAATGGAAAACGCGAATTCAGCTGGCGATGAATACAGGAAATCAACGCGACGCGCGTGTTGACCCCAAGGCAATTTTGCAATAACCAAACACTTTGTATTACCACGTGAGAGAACCTCGATAATGATATTTTTAGCTATTAATGAATCGATAAATGTCTTAAATGTCTTGGGGTCAGATGATGTTATAATCACATCTATGTCGCCAGAATTTGACAACCCACGGCGGTAACTACCTACGATTTCATATCGTGCGTCGGGAACGTCAGGAGGGAATGACAAAGCAATGTGTTTCTCAAAATCAATAATTTCGTCCCTGGGAATACGCTTTAGAATGTCATCATAATATTGTAAACCAATCTTCTGTTTGTCGTTGAGTAATTCATCCTTTCGTTTCTCGAGTTCCTGAATGGTACGAACGCCTTTGTCGACAAGTTCTTCTGCTTTCTTTTCTCCGACACCATAAATGTCAGCGAATACGTCGGACAATTTCTTCTTTTCTACAATTTCTTTATTACGTTCTAAAACCTTCAATGAACCCGTCTCGTTATAGTCAATTAACTTCTGATATATTGTTACACCAATGCCTTTCTTGCCTTTGAGTTGTTCGGGACTTGTAATATCACCAACAAATGTTGTGACGGTTTCGAGTGCATTGTTATAAGCGCGGGCACGCATAAAGTCTTTATTATATCTCATAACGTAACCCAGTGTTGTCAATAATTCTATATATTTTTCATTCAGTCGTTCGCTCTGTGGATTGTCATGTAACGTAACAACTTCAGTTAATGTTGGTATATCGGACATACTTTTCTTTTTAGGCATATCTACTTTGACTTGTGGTTTAGTATTTAAATCTGTATCTGTAATATTCTTTTTCGTATGATTCGACTTTCGTATTTTGATTTTTGAAGTACGCGACAATTTAGATGGCGATAATTTATCCACAATTTTTAATTTGAGTTTTTTCACCACAGGTAAGGGTGTGTTTAATTTATTAGACGATGGTTTATTTGATTTGGTTTTATTCTTTTTTTGAATTAATACACGCTTAGTATTCTTTTTGACTTTAATGTTCGATGGTGGCATATATATATATTTGACAAATTAAAGAATATGGTTTTGAATAATTTCTACTTCTAAAATATACCAAATGAAATTTATTGCTAGTCCTTTGGAAATGATTGCATTTGTAATGTTTGTATTTTATCTTGTATTCCAGATAGAAACACCTAACCTTTTAGTTCCTTACATCGATAGTAGCATGGGAATGGTTGCCATCGTAGTAATCACCTTGTATTTATTCTTGTACACACACCCAATTCTTGGAGTATTGTCTATATTCGTGTCTTATGAAGTGCTTCGTCGCAGTACCACTCGTTTAACACAGGTTAAACTATTTGAACCGAATCCGGTTCAACATAAGGTGGATCAAGAGATGAAGGCAATGAACCCTCCCAAAGACACTTCACTCGAAGAGGTTATGGTAAGTAAGATGGCTCCTATGCCCAAGAATACACCCAATGATTTTATCGAAACTTCATTTAAACCAGTATCCGAGTCAATTCACAACGCAAGTAACATGTAAATCACTTAAAACTTCATATATAAATTTATTATTTATGAAGTTTTAACCGTATATTATTCTACTAATTATTGAACCTATTTTAATGATAGAGTCAGTCCATGGAGCTGACTTACAGTATGTAAATCCCTCTCTAGGATAGAATGATGAAAAGAATCCAGGCTGAATCTTCCATTTGGCGTACATAGTGGCGGTTACAATCATCCATATACCCAAAAGCCCTTGGGTGCCATTTGGACCACCAGATGCCAACATAGAAATCGCTGGTAATAAAAAGAATATAATATTGAACCATAATTTGAATCCGGTTATGTATTCCATGATGCCATCTCCATCTATTCTACATGATTTCACGTCCTTTGTTAATCGTCTTATGAATATTTTATAAAACTCGGGTATAGTGTAAAACGATATTACTGAACCAAAGCCCAATATTACCATATACATGAGCGCAAGAATCGATTTATTTTGTTCGTGGGTTATATACCCGGGTATGGCGACATGTGTATATTCATTTACCTCGCTTAGTTTATCTCTACGAAAAGCGTTTGAGTTCATTTTAACAGACGGCAAACCCACACGTTTATAAGTAATCAAAATGGCTTCTCTTGCTTGCGATGGTTTACGTATAGCATCTATCGATTTCCCATTTTCGTCGTGAATGCGAACAGTTTTAATGTCATCTTTAACCTTGGGGGTTATGTGAATTAAGAAATCTACATCCCCCCTAACTTTGTAAATACCTCCTAGTTTTTCAATGGCTTCTTTCAGTTGTTTGACTTCTTTGTTAATGGCATTCTTAATATCTATCGCGTTTTTTGCGTTCCCGATGATGCTAGAGTCGGGTATCATATCGTCTTTGGCTTTATAACGAATTTTGAACGTTTGATTCCATACCTCACCCTCATTTGGAAAGCATTCCATTTCTTTCATACCATTTTCTGTTGTCATATCACCAAATTTAATGAGATTTGCCATTGTATTGCCAGATGTCAATGAATTCAAAGCCGCGATTTGTTCTGCTGATAAGCCTCCGTGTTTATGACCATACGAATTTTGGCTGGCATGTTTTTCAACATTTGCCAACCCAGTTTCCAATGTTGTCAATCGGTCCTTCTGATTTTTACTCATGCCACAACTGCCTTCCTTAAACCCTTCGACCGATGTATCTTGTATTGTCAAATCGGTATTTATAAACACCGGATTTTTGAGGCGAATTACATACGTATTTTTCTGTGAATCATTTATTTCGACGCTAAAATTCTTTATAATTTTATTAAGATTTATATCAATCACCTCATTGTATTTCGATTGAATAATATAATCGATACCATTCTTCGGTTCCATAGCACTTGTTGCTAAAGGTATAATAACTATTGCTTTTTTTGGGTAATTTGAACTGGACGTATGGTGTATTTGCAGTTCGTTATTTTGTATTACGATATTATTGGACGTATATGCTGATTGTTTAATACCATCTAAAAGAACAAGATTTGGTTGATTATTCTTACCATGATACTCGTATTTCATTTCATTGGATACACGACGCGTCGATGTATTCTTATAGTTTAATTCTATAGATGTAGTATTTTTGATAGAATGCATTCGTATAAGATATATACAGAAAAACATTATAGGGTAATATAATGTTTTTGTTCGTTTAATTCGCCATTTTTTCAGCGGCAGGTTCTTCGGCATTTATGATATATTCTTTAACGAATCTTTGGGTTCCTGTCTTTTCACCCATCGCACTCTTGGGATCTTGAAGTTCTTTTATACCGATAGGTAATCTGGTAATGTAGTTTTCTACTTCACTTAAAACATCAGCCAATGTATCCTTTGAATTCATTGTGGTTATGTGTGTGACATTGCCTTTTTTACCAGCAGATTTGGTGATATCAACTCTTACTTTGAATATTTGCTTTTTTGCTAACCCTCCTTTGGTTTTGCGAATACGCTTTTTATTACGCAGCGTCTTTCTTTTATTACGCAGCGTCTTTCTTTTATTACGTAGTGTTTGTTTTTTAGATGCCATGTTAAACTATAATATACGAACATAATAATTATTTATTTACAAAATATTTTATCCTTAAATTTTCCATATCATTGTCTGGTATGCGTTTTTTTGTGAAGAACTTTACCTTGTCTGCTTTATTTTTCAATAGATGGACGTTGTCCCCCCCAATTGAACCGGTTACCAATGATATTATAAAAAACAATGAATACATGCCACACTCTGTATTTTCTTTCTGATGTTCGAGATTGTTGTAGTGTATTTTAAATCCTTTGCCATATTTGGTCTTGCTTTGTTCTGAAATCTTGTTTACCAACTGCGTTATTTCTTTTGGTATTTTTTCGCCAGTGCTATTAAAATAAAAAATGAACTTTTGTTCTATGTCGATAAACATAGATACCCAATGTGACCCACTTTGGTCGTGTTTGTCTAAATTAAATATAATACCAATCTTGGTTTTCCCCTTTTCCACATATGCGTTCAAGTCAAAATTGCATAGATCCTTTTCTACGCACTGTCCTGTAGATGTATCATCATAAGACGCAAAATCGATGAATGTCGGACCGATGAATTCGAACTCCGCATTGGATTGTTCGTATTGTTTTATAACCTTCATTATGTCATAATTAGATAGCCATTCATTTTTGTTTGTTTTCCACTCTTCAGGTAATTTAGGTCTGAAAATGGACTTGAGTATATTACCTTTATCTGGTAGTGGGTTTAACCAGCAATTTTCGTCATTACAATCAGTATGTTTTTTCAACATCTTAAGGATTATTTTTGGATTTGCTGATTTAATTTTCCTATCGGGGTTGCCCGCGTTAAAAGACTTTTTAATGTCGTTTAATATCTCACCAGTGAGACATGTATCACCAACTGAATCGCGTTCAGAAAGAGGACTGCATTTTGTTAAACCGCCCTTTGATTTATAGTGTCCACCTCGAGATTTATTTCGTTTGGTTTTATTATGTTTATTGATATTCTTCTTTTTATTATTATTTTGTCTCGTTTTTGACATAATATTATATATATAAATGCTATAATTTTCTAAACTTAATAAATGACTTAACGTCTCCGCTTTGCTAGCATTCTAATGTCATATGATGCTTGTGATTTAATAGCTCCATCACCCCAATAAGATTTGGTTGGTTCTTTGTCTTCGTCTTCAGCTTCAGCATATTCGCTTTTAATTTTACGGTCTATATCATCATCGCATTTTGAAAACATGTCATCTTCATCTTCATCTTTATTATGCGGGTTTACAGTTTCTAATTCTTTTGTTGTTATGTATTTTATACAACTCCTTGCAAAATCAGCAAAAGCATCTGTTATATAAGTCGACCTATTGGTGTTATCTGGTTGACTGCACATTTCATTGGTTATGTCCATAATTATGGATTTGTATTTGTCTATATTGGCATGAAATTCATTTATTTTGGAACACGCTTTTGGGTCGGTTGTTTCTAAATATTTTTTATATTGAGGTTTGTTCATTAACAACTCAATGGTTATTTTATCTATGTATTGGTTACTTGTGGCGGTTGAACATTCTTCTTTGTCTATAACATTTCCAGAGGCATCGTCGTTACAGGTTTCCATAATATGAAATATATTGGCATATTATGGAATATTAATTTACGCACCATTTTTCTTGGTTTTGTTCATTTTCTTGAGTTCCTTTTCTCGTTGTTTTCTGGTTTTCTCTGCCGCTTTTTGTTCCTTGAGTTCAATCTGCGCCAATCGCTTGAGTTCTTTTTCTTGTTGTTTCAATAGTTTTATTGCAATTTTATCTTCCTTCATTTGTTTTTTTTTAATTTGCTCTTCTACCACTTCATCGAATTCGGCACGTAAATTGATTATACTATCTTTCATCAAAATCTTTTCATTTATAATGAACTCTTTTAACACATTATTGTTTATTTCATCTTTATACTCACCTGTTTTACGCAGTATTTTCTTCATTGCCTTTGATTCTTTATCAAATCGTTTTTGTTCTACCATCTCAACTTTGATATCCGCATTAATCTTCTTTTTAATATTCTTAATGGTTTTCTTCTTGCGTTTAATGAGGTCGGCTTTGTCTTTATCTACCGATACAATGCTCTTTTTGGTTTCACGACGCACCCTTGCCACTATTTTTCGTGTTAATTTCTGTCTGTCTTTAATTGCTGACCTAACTACGCTTTTTTCAATGTCGTTCAATTGTCCATCTTTAATCATGGTCTTAAGTTCGTCAATTCGGGTTTTATATGCCGTTACTTTTATTTTCAATGCCTCTTCTAATTCATGAATCTTTTCATCACATTCTTTAATCGCTTCCATGTATGGTATAATATCGACATGAGACTTTATCATCTCGTCAAATGGAATATTAGATTTCACTGTTTTCCCACACTTATACCGTATATTATAGTAGCTGCTATTTTTGAATTGTGCCCATAGTTGTGGGTCTTGTGCTTCCATTTCTTTTATATAATCGAGTTTGGTTTTTTTGTTTGCGTTCAGTCTCTTGATATTGTCTCTCAAATCCTTTATTACAGAACGCACCTTTTTAACATACTGCGTTGAACGAGCAACAATGTTGCGCATGTGTTTCTTTGTTATATTATTGCGCTTTTTTTCAAATTTATCAGAAATACTCTTATCATCTGTAACATACGGTTTAAATTTGCTTTTTAATGCATGAAATTTATTTGGGTCCAAATCTGACAATTCGCCTTTCAGCGATTGTACAAAATCATCTATTTTCTTTTTAATGGGGGCTGTCGATTCCAAAACACCATGGCGTATAATGCGTTTATCGTATTCATAAACGTCGTTCATCTTAACGATGGGTGTTTTAATGTGATGAATAACGGGTTGGGCAAATTGGCGGGCGTCTTTTTCTCGATTGAGATAGCTAATTATACCTGAAATATCATCCAAATATTTCTGTAAACCTGTGGGTGAGAATTTAACAGTATCTGGATTAAGATACCTTTTTGTAAAATCGTCGAAATGGGTTGGTAGCTGATGTTCTATAGGTTTACAAAGATTGACGATATGCATCATCTCCATTGGACTGGTTGTTACAGGCGTAGCAGTCATTAATAATAGACGAACCGAATCCTGACCCGATACAGCATATGAATGCATGAGAGATCTATGGAAAGCAGCCATATCAGGGCGTTCAATCGACGATAAATCTTCACCGCCGTATAATTTATGTGCCTCATCTACAATAATTAGTGTTTTCTTAAGTGGGTCGTGTAGTCCGTTGATCTTTACTAATTTGTCATAATTGGCGTTCTTTTTACTGACAAGGTTACTGAATTGTTTATACGACATGGGACGAATGCGCCATGAGTTAGAGAGTAGTTTCATGCGTTTGGGTTGTAAACTGGGCATTATTAAACCTTCATCGCTTATTTTCGACCTTAATACGTCGTGACATACCATATCAAACATGTTTTTCCATATATCGTTCTTTAATGTTGTCCTTGTCACCCATAATATGGTATAACCTTGTTTTTCAAACTCATTTGAAGCAGTAGCTATAGCGCTACATGTCTTTCCTGACCCTGTAGAATGCCATAGTAACATGCCTTTGACAGGTGCTTGTGGGGTAAAGTATTCCCGTATGAAACCCTGCGTAGGAGTATATGTTAGCATATTACCAGAACCACCACTCTTCTCTTCACAAAGGTTCTCCATTTTTGCTTTGTCCCATTTATGTTTAGAAAATTTGGTATTGATATATGTTTTCATCTGGTCGTGTGACATAGACTTAACTGGCTCTAATCGAAGTCTCTCTGATAATAATCTCTCTGCCATTGCGAATCCAAGTTCAGGATTCATGTCGTCTGTACCTATATTTGGTAGCGATAATGCTTTTTTCTTTGCTCCTCCAGAAATCTTAAAGCTATGTATATTTTTATTCAAGTCGTGGTCTACAGAACCCATAATGGTTGCGTCTTCCAGGTCATTTACAAAATTAAAAAGACGAAGGTCTAAATTGAGAGATTTTAAATATAAGTTGAATAGGTTCTCCTCTCCTCCCATATATCCTTGTAATTCTTTGGGTATACTCATGTCGTAAATTTGAACATGAAGTGACCATCCGTTACTGGGGTGGAAACGCAAACCCTTCTGTCCACATGTGCGCGTTCCTCTGCCAATAACTTGTTTTTGGTCTGCTGGTGTAGCCTGAGGTTCAAATATGTGTATGTATTTGAGGTCATATAAATCAATGCCCTCTTTAAAGCCACTATCCATCAACATAAAACGTATGTTCTCTCCATGTACGTTATCTGGACGTGAATTGAATCTAGTCAACATATCCTTTTTGACTTGAACTGACAATGGTTGGTCGAATATGTTGACAGATGACATGATATAGAAGTTGTTACTCTTGGTGTTGCGTAGTTTGTCATCACCAATCATATAAATCTTTTCAAATTTCTTCGCCTTTGTTTTCTTTTTATCTTCCGCTTTCTCTTCATCTTCATCTTCATCTTCTCGATTGTAGTCTGGATTCAATGTGGCGTTAAAACCCAGATGCATTCCTTTTGCAGCAAATACTGAAGCCAACATTTTAATGCCATGCAAGTTTGATTTCATATCAGTAAAAATCATATGCTTATAGAGCATACCATCACGTTTCAAGTCCGCTTTATCAAGTGCTTCTATTTTCTTAATAAGCGTATACAGTTTAGGCGAGTATGTCGGTAAATCCGAAAGTAACATTTCTGGGTCGGGTGTATTAATATTATCAATTTGATTGTGTCCTGGTTTGACTTTTGACCAATTAATGCGTTTTTTCAAACATTCTGAATCGAAAAATAATGAGACTTCATCATTTATCAAGTGCTGCAGTTTGTTTATACGTTCTTTCATTGGTGTTCTATTTTTTGGATTTTCTAAATCAATACTGGACATAACACTTGGTGTAGATGAATCTGATTTTAATGATGGCGAGTGAATAGTGGTATCGTCACTAGATGAATTAGATGATACCATTATATCATCACTAGATGAATTGGATGATACCATTATATCATCACTAGATGAAGTAATACTAGTTTTATTCACCATTTATATATATATCAATTATAAAATATCTTACGAGATAGTATACTATAATGTCCGGAGCAATTATTTACCCTACAGATTTAGGTGGAGGCATGAAAGGTGTCTCTACCGTACAAACTACTACTAGTTACAAAGATAGTGAAGAGGCTACAACTCGTGGGATATTACGCCGTGCATGGAATACTCCATATGCTACGGGAGAATTCAATGGACAAAAGCGTGCAATCGGTTCTTTCCGTGCGGTTAATAATTTAGGTGATTTTCTGAATCGTCAAAATTATTCATGTGGTGGACCGAATACGGTCAAGTCTAGCAGGAACGCAAGTGTAAAGGGGAACGGAGGTTCTGTGCCTCAAGACTGTGACGGATCATTGATTCCCCCTTCTTCGTGCAACACTAAATTTGTCCCTGATTCGTCTGACTATATCAAATACAAAAAACAAATGGCAATGAACCGAAATTACAACGACTCTAGTGCCGGTGGTGACCAATCTAACGCATCATTCGTTCCTATGGGAAGAGCCCGCCGTTAAATATTTTCACATTATAAGATATATATATTTTATAATGAATTTACACAAGTATCTCGCCGAGTTTTTAGGAGCTGCCGCATTAGTCTACGTAATTCTTGCAACTGGAAATGCTTTTGCCATCGGAGCAACACTTACAATTGTAATTCTTGCCATTGGTAGCATATCAGGAGGTCATATAAATCCTGCTGTTAGTTTTGCAATGGTGTCTGCTGGTCAATTGGACATAACACAGTTGATCCCGTATATTGTGTCGCAGATTTTGGGCGGTTTAGTTGCTCTTGAAATATACCGTCGCTATAAGTTCAAAATGTGAGAAAGTGTATATAAAAAATTGTAGAGTATAATATACTATACAATTTCAGATGATAGTGTCAGGTCTTATTGCGTCATTTTTGGCTTTCCACGCAGGGTATTGCAGAAGTAGTCTGGTCAATAAGCATCACTGTGAAATCGGTTTAAAATCGCCTTCCGGCTATAGTTATTGGGACGACCCGAGAATTCATACACTGGGAAATACCGGATTTGGTGGGATAGTTCATGCAACACTTGCACCATTTGTTACAAATCTAATTGATAATGTAGTATATGACGGTCGCGATGTTCGCGGTGAGATAATAAAACAATACGGAAGTTCGAATAAGCGAGTATTGGATGTATGTTGTGGTACTGGTATATCTACCCCAAAAGGGGGAATTGGGCTCGATACAAGTAAAGAAATGATACGTATGGCGGAATACATGAAACCTGCGAACAAATTTGTACTTGGAAACGCAGAGAATTGGGGGAATACATACGAATTCGACGTGGTTACTTGTATGTTTGGTTTACATGAAATGCCAAGAAGCGCTCGACTAAAGGTTATGGAAAATTGTATCCGTGTTACAAATGAGCGTGTAGTTATAATCGATATACACCCTTCATATACACCAAGCGAATCTATGTTGATAGGAGAACCATATTTATTAGATTATCTAGAAAATATAGAACAAGAGATGAAGATGTGGTCAAAAACAACTGTAATTGAGGGACACGTGATGCGATGGGATTTTATAAAAACGCTTTGATAATTGTATAGTGGTTTAAAATTCACCATTGAAGTCGAATATGTCATCATCCTTTTTACAGTTTGTCATTGCGTATTCAGAGTTGAAGCGTTCAAAGAAGTTGGTCTTGGTCTCTACACTGATAAGCTCCATGAAATCAAATGGGTTTTTAGAGTTGTAAATTTTATCATATCCAAGTTGAACAGAAAGGCGGTCAGATACAAATTCGATGTATTGAGTCATAAGCTTCGCATTCATGCCAATAAGACGACAGGGTAAAGACTCGGTGATAAAATGTTTTTCAATTTCAGTAGACTCTTTGATGATGCCCATCGCAATATCTTTATCGACACGGTGTTGCAGTTTATTATACATAAGGATGGCAAACTCAGTATGTAGAGCCTCATCGCGTGATATAAACTCATTGGACAGTGTTAATCCGGGCATGATACCCCTCTTTTTGATCCAGTAAATAGACGCGAAACTACTGCTAAAGAATATGCCCTCTACACACGCAAATGCAATTAACCTTGTAGCAAATGATGCTGCTTCATCGCCCATCCACTTTTCTGCCCATTTTGCCTTGGCTCCGATGCATGGGAAGTTTTCAATGGCGTTGAACAACTTATTTTTCTCCTCGGTCTTCTTAATGTATGTGTCAATAAGAATTGAATACATCTCCGAATGGATGGCTTCCATTGCACCCTGAAAGCTATAGAAAGAACGTGCCTCTGACATTTGGACATCGTTTAAAAAACGAGTAGAAATGTTCTCCATAACAATTCCATCACTCCCGGCAAAGAACGCGAGTGTCATGCTAATAAAATGTTTTTCATCCTTATTTAATTTTGCCCAATCGGTCAAATCCTTTGATAAATCCACTTCCTCAGCTCTCCAAAATGAATCCACGTGACGTTTATACATATCATATACGTCAGGATACTTGATAGGGAATAGCGTGTAACGGTCAGTAGATTCTCTCAAAATTGGTTCGTCTAGTTTGTCAGTCATTCCTAAATATATAGTAGATACCGATATTAGAATTGTCTACTATAAATAGATGCTTACGGTTTAAGTGGTTTATATATATTCTTATAGACCATTTAACGCATACAAAACATATAAACTAATGTTAACGACATGTATTTATAAACATGATTATAATATCTGGCATTTTAGAAAAAATAAAATCAGTCTGATATATATATAATGTCAAAGAGTAGACTATCGGAAGGATTAAAAAGGGCTCAGTCGCGTTTAACAAAAACGAACAGTAAAAAAATATTAAACAATGTGTTTTTGTTATATTTGGTTTTATTAATCTCTATATCTGATTTATTGTACATGGCCGGTAATGGTGATTATGTAAATGTCGGGGTATTCGTGCTTGCTGGATACATTACATCTATGTTCAGCAAAAATATGATGGTTATTATGTTAGTTGCTTTAGCAATTACGAACATATATGCTCTTGGTAAAAGCATAGTAGTAAAAGAAGGATTAACTGTGGAGGGCGCGGAAGATAAAAATGAAGAGGACATAGACGCAAAACTAAAGGAAGCGATTGAAAAGGAGAAAAAAGAAGAGGCAGAGTCAAAAAAGAAACATAAGAAACAGCACAAGGACATGGATGACGAGGCTATCGGAGAAGATTTGGATAAAGAGGCCATGACCGGTGATGAGAAACTACCCACTGGATTTAAGGACGCATTATCTAAACTCGAGAACCCAGAGACTCGTAAGACAATTGAGGGTTTAAAAGAATTGGCACCTATGATCGAACAAATGGGTAAAATGATAGATATGATGAAATAACTATAATATATTTTCCATTTATAATATATTATAAGCTATAATAAGAATGTTCGATTTTATTATAAAACCGTTTGAATTTATTTTAGAAGTAGTCGACTTTGTAATATGCTTAATTGCTTACGTGAAAGATGTGTTTGCGTGGACAGGGAAAACAATAGGGGTTGGTATCATGGTTATATTATCACTACCGTTCTGTTTTTGTTTTTATATACTACACGCTGTGTGGCTTTTTTTACAGTTTTTAATTATTGATGTGTTGTTAACTGTCGTACTCTTGCCTAGTCAGATAGTTGGCAAGGCACTTGGATATCCATTTCAATATAAGTATGATGCCAAGACAAAAAAGGATATGAGAGATTATACATCACTCATGACATTGTATAACAATTTTGCACCGAAATTAATGAAAACGTGCTACAGTTTCGCATCAATCGGTCCATTTCCGAAATGGGATCTAACAATTCCAAAATACTAAGAATAAATATTATATTTATATAATACAGTATATATGGGACTTTTTAGTGGCTTATGGGAGGAGGCAAAGGCTTTCGTTATGAAACCAATAAACGCCGCCATCGACGCTCTAAAAGAAGAATTGCAACTTAATAAAGTCGAGGCATTTTTTGTTGCTATACTATGTTTTGCCGAATACTTACGGGCAATATTTAAATGGACTTTCGAAACAATACAGACAATAACAAAATACGCACTTGCTGCCCCATTGTGTTTTACATTCTGGGTATTAAATTCATTTGTTATGTTCTTGCAGTATGTAATTTTGGATATTTTATTGGAATTGGTATTATGGCCCAGTCGAATAGTTGGTAAAACATTGGGTCATCCAGGAACATATACGTATGATAATAAAACAAAGGTATGGTTATACGAAAAAACAAACTTTTTTCAAGCGATTCTTGGAGCTATCGATAATAATTTGAAGCTCGATCCTAAAATACAGAAAACGTGTTTCAATATTGGGACAATAAAGTCATTCCCTGTGTTATAATCTGCTGTTTATATATAAAATGCCTCGTAAATGTGCACCCGGTGTAATATGTATTGAAAATATGACTTTATTTGTTTTAGTCGTAATTTTTGTGTTATTGTCTACTATATTTTACCAGCAATATAAACAACAGTCTCGCAAACCTAGAAAAGCGAAAATGCCTGCGTCACATCATCACAATACACTAGTTGGTGTTGCGACAAGGGGGGATACGCTGAATGACCCTTATGCTCCTCCATTAAAAAATGATGGGCTTTATTTCCGCGGAGATTCAAGTGATATTAGGGGTGTTCCTCCTCCAATACAAGTCCCAGTTAATATAGAAACACGTGGCGTTTCAAGTAGTTATTCACAGGTTGGCATTCTTACAAACAATGACGGTGAGAACCTTATTTTACCATTAATGGGTAAACGACACATGGCTGGGCGTGACAATTGGCAGTATTATACCATTTCAAATACAGGTATGGTGAATACCAAACTACCGGTTAGTGTCCGAGGGAAGAGCTGCACGTCGGAATACGGGTGTGATTCAATTACAAATGGTGACCAAGTATACGTCGAGGGGTATAATAATACATTCAATGCCACTATTTACGAAAACGGGACATTTAGTTATTTACCGCAATTATAAATCTTTATAATATATAAGTTAATATATTATAAATGGCTACTCCGGCTACATTTCTGAAAAACATTTTTGAACAGTATTCCGCAAATAAAAACATCGCTCAAACATTCGGTAAAGACTATACAGATGATTGGGTTAAAAACAATAAAATCCTGTCAGAAAGGTTTGCTGATATGAATAAGCTATTTGGGTCTTTAAAGTTCGACCCTCTACCAAATACGCTCGATTCATCTACCAAATTTACATATGACAATTCTAACATTGACAGTATAAACGGTCTTGTATCAAGCACGGATAGTTTAATTCGAAACTTGGATTTTGAAAAAACAGAAAAAGCATTATCAGTTATAAATGCTGATTCAAATAATAGTTCAATTGAAAAAAACTCTGAATTAAACAAAACATTTGTGGTTGACCTCGTAAATGGATTTATGACAAATGCCGATGGTTTAAAATCAACATTGGATTTTGAACGAACACAAGCAGCGTTGACTGATGTAACCACCGCGGCACACAAAAGGAAAAATGGATTTGATTACACTGATTTAATCACCATTCCTGTAAAAAGTTTTACAACTACAAATAATATATTACTGAATAACATGGTTAACATATTTGAATCCAATGGAAACGAAATATTACAAATTCGCACGACTAAGAACAGTATTGCGTTCAATAATTTGAACGATAGTATTAACAACGTAGCGAACACATTCTACCAATTTTCACGAGAATCTATGTTATATATGTCGACTATCAAGTTCGGTAACCCACTGTATGGATTGAATCGGGCAACATTTATTCCGAAATTGTCGTATAATGATATTAAAATGAATATTGGTAAGAATATTCCAGACCGTTTGAAGCACTTGCCTGGTATGCCACCACTTCCGTCACTTCCTACATTTTCTGTCGAAGATACAAGCAATTGGGATATAGTGGGTAGTGTCAATGGGTATAAAGAGGAATTTAAAAGTGATGGCATTGATGGTAGTTTTAATAGGATGACCGGGGGCGAGGGATGTGAGGTTTTCAGAATAAATAGTGAAGGGAAAGATTCCGCGAAACCGTGTTCCGCTGCTGAAAGTGCCTACAAAAAAGAAAAACAAGATATAAAAGCATTTGAAGAAAATGGCGATAAATTGAAACTTCAAGGCGATGATTTAAATCACACACTTAAACGACAATTGTACAAATTGAAGCAAATCGAAGACGCGAGCGATGATGAAAACATAGAAGAGGTTGAACACATTAAAAATGATATATCACAAATCGAACGACAAATTGTGAACAATTATAATATGTATAATTACAATACCTCTCAGTTAAATACTTACGGTGCCATTACAGTTAGTGGAGTTGATGGAGATCGCAATTCTAACAAATTGGCTATAAATTGGCCTGCGTTTTATACATCGTTTGCGACCCCGAATAATGTGAATAAAACGCACATAAATTGGCCTGCGTTTTATACATCGTTTGCGACCCCGAATAATGTGAATAAAACGCACATAAATTGGCCCGCATTTTATCCGTCTACACAAACAACAATGTCATAAATTGACCATCGTTCACAAGCATCGCAATGACTATATAATAAATGGCAGAAAAAATGTTGTTTTTAGATAAATGTATATATATAAAAATCATTATATTATATATATGACAAAGTTTACATTTCACGTTCTAGCAACGTCGGACATCAAACGATTTATGATGGAAAAATGCATTGTAGCTGTTAGAGTTCTAAATGATAACTCGGAACAAACATTTTATAATAACAGTGAGTTAGACCAACTTACACAAATGAAATATAAATTGTTTTTTTTATGGGACAATGAGGTCAACTTAGAATTATTGAGAAAAATAATTGACGTGAATGTTGGAGATGAATATATTAGATTTGTTGATTTAGAACTAAACGACAATGTGGTGTTTTACGATTTTGTTAACGGTTGTTGGCACAAGGGCATTAAAACTGTAGATAACATTGCGTATGCAGGTGCGATAGCGGGCATTAGCACATGCGTTGAGACATCTTTGTCATTGTCTATAAATCCTGAGTTGTGTTTGTATATAAAATTACCATTGGGTTCTGGCATTAATGATACAATGACTAATGTAACCAACAATAATTATACAACGAATAATGTAACCAACAATGATGCAACTACTGTACATACCACTCTCGGTCAAAGTATAGATAATGGTGAACGTGGTCCTGATGGTGATAGTGGTGCTGATGGTGAACGTGGTGCTGATGGTGATAGTGGTGCTGATGGTGATAGTGGTGCTGATGGTGATAGTGGTGCTGATGGTGAACGTGGTCCTGATGGTGAACGTGGTCCTGATGGTGATAGTGGTGCTGATGGTGATAGTGGTGCTGATGGTGATAGTGGTGCTGATGGTGAACGTGGTGCTGATGGTGATAGTGGTGCTGATGGTGATAGTGGTG
>JGI24922J38493_100903_pt1 | contig 24847 bp, 28 predicted proteins | sample LinPFosplate10_FD_38493 | JGI IMG/M metagenome (IMG submission 38493)
TCGAGCTCGGTACCCGGGGATCCCACAATTTAAAAGAATACTAATATGTATCATTACAGTCCTGAGGATAGTAAATTTTTAGTCGAACGAGTCGATCAGTTTGAGAAGCAATTAAATCGTTATTTAGCGGGCGATTTGGATGAAGCTAAATTTAGAAGTCTTAGACTGAGGAATGGACTATATATGGAGCTACACGCACATATGTTGAGAGTTGCGATTCCATATGGGACACTCAACTCATCTCAACTGAGGGTGCTCGCTGATGTAGCAGATAAATATGATAGAGGTTTTGGGCATTTTACAACTCGCCAAAATATTCAATTTAATTGGATTGAGCTACCAGAAATTGCAAATCTCCTTCGTGAGCTATCTGATGTTGGCCTGCACGCAATCCAAACTAGTGGAAAAGCTACAAGGAATATTACGGCCGATCCTTTGTCTGGTTTAACAGAAGGTGAGATTGAAGATGCAAGACCTTACTGTGAATTAATACGACGCTGGTTTAACCTGCACCCAGAATTTTCATGGCTACCAGGGAAATTTAAAATTGCTATTAATGGAGCAAAACTCGATGAAACAGCGCTTAGAATCCATGACCTGGGATTAAGACTGGTTCGAAATAGTAAAGGTGAATTAGGTTTTAGTGTTTTTGTTGGAGGCGGGCTTGGTGCGGCAGCAATGGTTGGGCCTGAAACGGCATCCTTTGTAGCACTCGAAGATATTCTTAGTTATCTAGAATCGGCTATGAGAATTTACAATTTGAAGGGTCGTCGAGACCATCAAAAGCGATTGCGTATCAAATTTTTAGTTCGTGAGCTTGGTGCAGAAGAATATTCTCGTTTGGTTGATGAGGATTGGCAGCAAACCAAAGATGATCCAGAATTAAAATTAAATTTGGCTGAATTAGAAGATCTTAAAAAAGATTTTGCTTTGCCAATTAAGCCAATAAACCTAAATGGTTTTGAAGAAAAAGTTGACTTTAATTACAGTATTTGGAAGAAAAATAATGTCCGGAGTCATAAAGTATCTGGATATAGTATTGTTAATATATCACTTACAAAGTTAGGTGCAGCTCCTGGTGACGCAACCTCTGAGCAGATGAGAATACTTGCAGACTTGGCTGATGAATATAGTGCGAGTGAACTTAGAACGACTAAAAGACAAACAATAGTTTTTCCATATGTAAGAAAAGATCAAGTTTTTGATTTATGGCAATCTCTTGAACAGTATGGTTTGGCCAGCCCACACCAAGGGACCCTTGCGCAGATAGTTGCCTGCCCTGGTGGAGATTATTGTGATTTAGCTAAGGCCGTTTCTATTCCTATAGCAACAAGAGTTCAGCAGCGTTTTGATGATATGAATAAATTGCTAGATATTGGGGACTTAAACATTAACATTTCGGGTTGTGAAAATTCTTGTGCTCATCATCATGTAGCTGATATTGGTTTACTTGGCATGCAAAAAAATGGTGAAGAGTATTATCAGATAACTCTAGCAGGAGAAACCCTTCATGAAACTAACATTGGTAAGAAGTTGGGACCTTCAGTTAGTGGCGATGTTGTTGTTGATGCTGTGGAAGAGATTGTGAATGTTTATCTAGATAACCGTGAAGAGGAAGAAAGGTTTACAGATGTTTTTAAAAGGATAGGCATTAAGCCATTTAAGGAGAAGGTATATGAGTGATATTCTTGAACCAAAAAGTATAGTAAATAAGGCTAATGAAAATATTGAGCTGGTTGAATTTGATGAATTTATTAATAATATCAATAAATATGAAACTCTAGGGGTTGGTGTTATTATTAAGCCTTCTGATGATATTATGCTTCTGAAAGATAGTCTGTATTTTATAGAGCTAGTTGTTTTGGACTTTAATGATTTCGATGATGGAAGGGGCTATTCACAGGCTTATTTTTTAAGCAAAAGATGGGGATTTAAAGGTGAAATTATTGGTATTAACGCCCATCTAGATCAGCTTCAATTTATGCTTAGATCTGGTGTTACGAGTTACGAATTATTGGAAGATTATAAGGGCTTCAATGAAGAGGATTACTCCAATGGATTTAGCATTTGTTATCAAGCTGCAGCAAATAATTCAGGACTTAAACAAGAGTACTAATTTTTTTTAAAGTTTTAGGGGGAGGTGTCTATGATAGAAAATAAATCTAGGTCTATTGGCAAATCAATCTCTTGGAGAATACTGGCTTCATGTGATACGATTTTAATTTCATATTTAATTACCGGTAGTATTGCAATAGCTGCTTCAATAGGTTCTATAGAAGTGCTGACTAAAATGTTCTTATACTACTTTCATGAAAGGGTTTGGGATAGAATCTCTTTTGGAAGGAATTGACAAGGAAAAGAGACTATTAAAGTATATTTCAGGACTTAATCTAAAGAATTAATTTACTAGTATAATTTCCCTAAATTTTATTAACAGAGAATGTTATGGAATTAACAACTAAAGGAAGGCACGCATGACGGTATTAATGACCGAGCGAGTGACCCATGTTCATCATTGGAACGACACCTTATTTAGCTTCCGCACCACCCGCGATCCAAGTTACCGTTTCAAAAATGGCCACTTTACTATGGTTGGGCTACCCTCTGACGGACGACCACTGATGCGCGCCTACAGCTTTGCCAGTGCCAACTACGAGCATGAACTCGAGTTCTTCAGTATTAAAGTGCCCGACGGTGCCCTCACCTCAAAGCTGCAAAACCTCGCCATAGGAGATGAGGTACTCGTGGGTAAACGTTCTACAGGAACCTTAATTCCCGATAATATGATTCCAGGGCGCTACCTTTACTTGCTTGCAACCGGCACCGGTATAGCGCCCTTTATGAGCATTATTAAAGACCCAGAAGTCTACGACCAATTCGACCGAGTCATCTTGGCCCACGGGGTGCGCGAAGTTTCCGAGCTGGCCTATATCGACTATATTGAAAATGTACTGCCCAATGATGAGTATATAGGAGAGATGGTTCGTGAGAAGCTAGTCTACTATCCCACGGTGACCCGGGAGCCTTATAAAAACAACGGCCGCCTTACTGAGCTGATACGCTGCGGCAAGTTATTTTTAGACTTGCATCAGCCCCATCCCAATTTGGACGACGACCGCTTTATGATCTGCGGAAGCCCAAGCATGATTAAGGAGTTAGTAAGTATGCTCAAGTCGAAGGGTTTCAGTGAGGCCCGCAATGTTAAGCCGGGGCACTTTGTCATTGAGCGCGCTTTCGTTGAATCCTAACCACGACACCTAACGGCTCCGGTATGTCAACAGGGGTGGTGATCGATCGGACGCGCTTTCATAAAAGGACTAGGGATAGAATTGCATTGAAAGTATTAACAGTGAATAAAGACTATAAACTGTATTTAGTTTAAAATTATCCAGTATATGAACGAGTATTTATTAATCCTCATTAGTACAATTTTGGTAAACAATTTTGTTCTAGTAAAATTTTTGGGACTTTGCCCTTTCATGGGGGTCTCAAAAAAAATGGATAATGCTATTGGCATGGGTTTTGCCACGACATTCGTCTTAACTTTAGCAAGTATTACGAGTTATCTCATTAATACCTATCTTTTAATACCATTTGAATTAGAGTACCTTAGGACAATTGCATTTATTGTAACAATTGCCGCAGTCGTAGGTTTTACAGAAATAGTAGTTAACAAGACTTCACCCGTACTTCATCAATCGCTGGGAGTATTTTTACCACTTATTACAACAAATTGCGCTGTACTTGGTGTAGCTCTTCTAAATGTTGGTGCAAGCAATACTTTTCTTCAATCTGCAGTATATGGTTTTGGGGCGGCAGTAGGTTTTTCTTTCGTTTTGATACTTTTCTCAGGGATTAGGGAGCGAATTGAGTCTGCAAATGTTCCAAAGATATTTCAGGGAGTGCCTATAGCACTTATAACAGCAGGACTTATGTCTATGGCATTTATGGGTTTTATTGGTTTAGTTTGATGATTAATGCAATCTCAACACTTTCAGTATTAGCTTTATTATTTGGCTTGGGTTTGGGATACGCTGCAATAAGATTCAAAGTCAAAGGTAATCCGTTAGTTGATCAAATCGATGCGATATTACCTCAAACCCAGTGCGGTCAATGCGACTTTCCAGGTTGCAGACCATATGCTGAAGCGATAGCTAATGGTGAGGCAGAAATAAACCAGTGCCCACCAGGCGGACAGGAGGGTGTTGATGCCTTAGCGGATCTTTTAGGAGTTGAGACATTGCTTTTAGATGAGGAGCATGGCGAAACAAAACCAAAGCGAGTTGCTGTGGTTGATGAAAAAGTATGTATTGGCTGTACTTTATGTATTCAGGCATGCCCAGTGGATGCTTTTGTTGGATCCTCGAAGGTTATGACTCAGGTTATTGCCGATGAATGCACAGGATGCGATTTATGTCTACCTGTGTGCCCAGTTGATTGTATTGATATGATTGAAATTAAACCCACCATTAAAACTTATGTACCAACTCTTAAGGAGTTAGTTCATGCCTAATATTAACTTCAAGGGAGGCCTAAAAATAGAAAATCCTTACCCTTCTAATGAGATTGACTTAATACGTATACCGTTGCCAGAAAAAGTAGTTTTACCGATGCAACAGCGCATTGGAAACCAGGCGATACCATGTGTCAGTATTGGTGAGCACGTTTTAACAGGACAAATTATCGCAACAATAGATGATGATCGGTGCGCTCCAGTTCACGCTTCTATTTCGGGAACTGTGAGTGCTATAGGTAATCATGTTTATGCTCATCAGTCAGGCCTTAAGGGGTTATGTGTGACCATTGAGTCTGATGGTAAAGATGAATGGGTTGATACAAGTATTGGCTGTACAGAAAATTATAAGGCTTGTTTACCTCTGACAATTTACGACAAAATACGTATTTCTGGCATTGTTGGAATGGGCGGAGCTGGTTTCCCAACCCATACTAAGATGCGTTTAGCTGCAGGCTGTAAAAACATAATTATAAATGCAACAGAATGTGAACCTGGAATCACTTGTGATGCAGCCTTAATGGAGGCCTACCCAACGAAAGTTATTCGTGGAGTAGAAGTTTTATTGCACATTACTGGTTCTGAGAAAGCAATTATTGCAATTGAAGATGACAAGCAGAATTCCATTAATGAGTTAAATAAGTACTGCAATAATGAGCGTATAGAGATTAAAGTTATCCCAACTAAGTACACTTCAGGTGCCGAAAAAATATTAATTAAAACTCTGCTGGGGATTGAAGTGCCTTCAGGAAAGTTTGCATCTGATGTCGGTATCCTCTGTCTAAATGTAGCAACTGTTGTTGCAATGTTTGATGCAGTTGTTGAGAATCGTCCATTAATTTCACGCGCAGTCACGCTTGCAGGTAGCGCCATTAAAGAGCCAAAGAATCTCCAGGTAAGATTAGGCGCAACGTATGATTACTTATTAAGCTTTGTCGATCTCGAAGAAGGAAGCCATAAAGTTACTATGGCTGGATTGATGATGGGTGTTAACCTTAAGGGTACCGATTATTCGGTATCGAAAAATACTAATTGCATTTTTATTGATAAAGCTCAAGAAAATGTTGTAGCGCAAGAGTGTATTCGTTGTGGTATGTGTAATACCGTTTGCCCTGTAGAGTTATTGCCCCAACAACTTTATTGGTTTTCTAAGAGTGAAAATATAGAGAAGGCTATGGATTATAATCTCCTTGATTGTATTGAGTGTGGTTGTTGTTCTTATGTCTGTCCGAGTAACATTCCTTTAGTTAATTATTATCAGTTTTCTAAGGCGCTGTATAAAAAACAAACCCAAGAAAAAACTCAAATAGAGAAGGCTAGAGAGCGATTTGAATTCAGAGAAATGCGTCTAGAAAGAAACAAGCGTGAGAGAGCAGAATTGATGGAAGCTAAGAAGATAGCCTTGAAAAAGAAAATGGCAAAAGATAAAGCACAAAAGGAAAAAATTGATGCCGCTTTGGAGCGAGTTAACGCTTCCAAAATTGATAATAAGGAAGAAGATGCAAGCTAGCTTTCTCAATACTAAACAAATTATGCGACAAGTCATTTATGCATTAGTTTTGGGTGTGGGTGCTCAAATTTATTTCTTTGGATTTTCAGTTCTTATTCAGATTTTATTAGGCTGCATAACTGCTGTAGCTTCTGAAGCAATATTTTTAAGGTTGCGTGGGCAAACAATTAAGCCTTCAATAAGCGATGGCTCAGCTGTTTTAACTGCTATTTTATTAGCTGTTTCAATTCCAAGTATTGCTCCATGGTGGGTAATAGTTTTGGGTGTTTTATTTGCTATCATTTTTGGTAAGCAAATATTTGGAGGCTTAGGAAATAACCCGTTTAATCCTGCAATGTTGGGTTATGCCTTTTTATTGATCTCCTATCCACTACAAATGACTCAGTGGCCTTCTGAATTTTTATCTATAACCCATGCTTCTGAGACTATATTTGGTTTATCTAGTATTGATGGACTAACAGGGGCGACAAAATTAGATTATGTTAAGACACAATTAATGATGGGTGCTTCTATTAAAGAGATTGGCTCAATATCCATAAGTCAGCTATGGATTAATATTGGCTTCCTAATAGGTGGAATTTACCTATTATTCAGGCGAGTTATATTGTGGCAGATTCCTATTTCACTGTTATCAGGTGTCGTAGTGATGTCATCGATTTTATTTTTAATGGATTCAAATCATTATGCTTCTTCAATATTTCATTTATTGAGTGGCGCCACTATGCTAGCAGCTTTCTTTATTGCTACAGATCCAGTATCTGCAAGTACAACCCCCCTAGGCAGAATAATTTATGGTTTTTTAATTGGTATTTTGATTGTAATTATTAGGGTGTATGGAGGCTACCCTGATGCAGTTGCTTTTGCTGTTTTACTTTTAAATATTACTGTTCCTTTAATTGACTTTTATACACAACCGAAAGTATTTGGAAAATGAAAAATTCGACAATTATAAAGTCAGGCTTTCTCATGCTTATTTTTATGCTCATTTGTGTTTTTTTTGTGAGCCTTGCAGAAAAGACTACTAAGGATAAGATTGAAATAAATGAGCAGGAATTATTAATAAAGCGCCTCAACGAGATTGTTAGTAACTACGATAATCCAATTTTGGATGATAAGTTTTATAAAGCTATCGATTTGCATGGAATTGAGCAGATGATCACTATTTTTCCTGCAAAAACCAACAATACAGTTTTTGCTCATCTTGTGGAGCATACATACCCTAATGGCTATAACGGCAATATTAGACTTTTAACAGGTATTAATGTTGACGGTAGTTTGTTAGGAGTTCGAGTAGTTAACCACAAAGAAACACCTGGCCTAGGTGACAAAATAGAAACTAGAAAATCAAACTGGATTAAAAGTTTTACTGGTCTATCTCTAAAAAACACTGAAAGATCGAAATGGAAAGTAAAGAGAGATGGCGGTATCTTTGATCAGTTTACTGGGGCGACAATTACCCCTCGCGCTATAGTAAGTTCAGCATACCAAATATTAGATTACTTCAGTAAGAATGAAATTAAGTGAATTTGATTTTGAGTTACCTAAATCACTAATTGCTCAACAACCCTGTGCCAATAGAACTGATTCACGCCTACTAGTTCTAAAAGATAATTTTATCAACTCAACATTTTCCCATTTAGGTGATTATTTAAAGCCGAATGATTTGCTAGTTCTTAATGATACTAAAGTAATTCCTGCTCGGCTATTTGGGCAGAAAGATTCTGGTGGAAAGGTTGAAGTTTTAATTGAACGTATTGTTACTGACCAAGAAGCATTTGCAATGATTAAGGCAAGTAGGTCTCCAAAAATTGGAAGTTACATAATCTTAGAAAATAAAGTTAGATTAAAGATATGTGATAAAAATGATGGCATTTATAGCGTCAGTTTTGAGTCTGATTCTGTTCTTAAAACTCTGAATGAAGTTGGACATATCCCATTGCCACCCTATATTGATCGAGAGGACGTCAAAGAAGATGCAAACCGTTATCAAACGGTTTATGCTCAAAATAATGGTGCAGTTGCTGCACCAACAGCAGGTCTTCATTTTGATGAATCACTTTTGTCGAGTCTAAAAGAGCAAGGTATAGATTATACATTTGTGACGCTTCACGTTGGCGTAGGTACCTTTCAGCCTGTTAAAGTCGAAAATATCGAGAGCCATAAAATGCACAGTGAATACTATGAGGTTTCTCAAGAGTCAGTTGATAAAATTGTAAAAACAAAAGCGATGGGTGGTAGAATTATTGCGGTTGGAACCACCGCAGTCAGAACGCTCGAATCAATTGCACTTAATGGAGATATTTCAAGTCAAAAAGGAGAGACAGATATTTTTATCTATCCAGGATTTGAGTTTTGCATAGTCGACGTTTTGATTACAAATTTTCATTTACCAAAATCCTCACTGTTGATGTTAGTGAGTGCCTTTATTGGTTTTGAAGAAATGCATCAAACATATCAGTATGCAATCAATAAAGAGTACCGTTTCTTCAGTTATGGCGATGCTATGTTGTTAGAGAAAAAGTTAGACTGACTTGATTGAAAGATGCTTAGAAAGAATAAATATAAAGAAGGCCATGATTGGCAAGATAAAAAAGCTTGTCTTAATTGAAGTAATTTCAGCAAGAAGCCCAAGAAATAATGGGCCAAGTAACATTCCGCCATAGCCAAGCGTGGCAATGCTAGCTATTGCAGTTCCTTGGGAAATTGTTTTATCATTACCTGCACGTGAAAATGCTAGAGGAATTATGACCGCTATTCCAAGTCCTATTAATCCAAAACCCAACAGTAACAAAAAGAAAGAGTCAGAAATTAACAAAATCAATGAGCCAGTTAGTGCAACTAATCCAGAATAACGCGCAGTAGTTGAAGGTCCAAGCTTAAAGGATATTCTGTCACCCATCAGTCTCATTGCAAACATACAAATTGAGAAAACTGTAAATCCCAAAGCTGCATTTCCATCATTCAATTCCGCAACGCTTTTGAGAAAAATAGCACCCCAGTCTGCAACAGCGCCTTCACTGAGCGAAGCAAAAAAAGTTATTGTAGCCACTGGCAACAAAGATCCTTTAGGTATCAAAATGAAAGGTGATTTAAAGGCCTTTTTATTTTTTTGAGATTCAAAAGGAATAAAAGCAACACTTAATGCTACAAAAAAAATGATGATTGAGATAAGGCTAAAATGATTTTTAAATCCTACTTCATAAAAAGCTAATAGTGAGCCTAAGCCAGCACCAATTCCTGCGCCAAGACTCCACATTGCATGAAAAGAGGACATAACAGGCCGATTATATTTTCTCTCAACCTCAGCCGCCCATGCATTCATAGCAACATCATCACCACCATGAATTGCTCCAAAAAAGATAACCGCAAAAATAAGCATTCCAATTGAATTTGCAAAAGCGATAATAATTAGTGTGAGCGGTATAAGTATAGTTGTTGTCCTTTTGGTGACAAAGGCAGCTCCATATCGATCTGCAGCCCTACCAAAGACAGAAAATGCTATCACAGCAGAAAGGCCTGCTAAGAAAATCAATAAGCCTAAAGAGCCCGGTGACAGGTCATGAAAATCTACAATAGCTGGAATTCTAGAGGCCCAAGTGCCGAAAACCATGCCATTGATAGCGAAAATTAATGAGACTGCAAATCTGCTATTTCTGAAGATCTTCATTCAACTTTAAAAAAGAGTGAATGGTTATTATAAAGCTTCGAGCAATGTTTGACCCATTAAAGCTGGCGTAGGAGAAACGCTAACACCTGCATTTACTAATGCTTTAATCTTGCTTTTAGCGTCCCCAGAACCACCACTGATGACAGCACCTGCATGCCCCATTCTCTTACCTTTTGGAGCTGTAAGGCCTGCAATATATGAGATCACAGGTTTAGAAATATTTGATTGAATATACTCAGCTGCTTCTTCTTCAGCGTTACCCCCAATCTCACCCACCATAACAATTGAATGAGTATCTTCATCGGCTTCAAACAATTTAAGGCAGTCTATAAAATTCATCCCTTGAACTGGGTCCCCACCAATACCAATACAAGTACTTTGACCTAATCCAGCAAGGGTTGTTTGATGAACCGCTTCATAGGTCAAGGTTCCAGATCGTGAGACAATGCCAACCGTTCCTTTTTTATGGATATTGCCAGGCATAATTCCCAATTTACATTCATCTGGCGTTATAATGCCCGGACAGTTGGGACCAATAAGTCTTGATTTACTATCAGCAATAATGGCCTTAACCTTGATCATATCTTGAACAGGGATTCCTTCAGTAATGCATGCAATAACTGGAATTTCAGCTTCAATGGCCTCAACGATAGAGGCATAGGCAAATCTAGGCGGCACATATATCATTGTGGCGCTAGCTTCTGTTGCACTCATAGCTTCCTTGACGGAATTGAATACCGGTCTCTCTAAGTGAGTTTGACCCCCTTTTCCTGGGGTAACTCCACCTACAAAGTCAGTACCATAAGCAATAGACTGCTCAGAATGAAAAGTACCCTGTTTACCGGTAAAACCCTGACAAATTACTTTGGTTTTATTATTGATTAATACACTCATTGAGCCATCCCCACAACTTGTTTAGCGGCTCTGGTTAGGTCAGCCTCTGTAATTATATTAAAGTCACTCGCATTTAAAATCTCCAAGCCTTCTTGGGCATTAGTTCCTTCAAGACGAACGACGATCGGAAGTGTTAGTCCAACTTTTTCTATGGCCTGAAGAATGCCATTGGCAATGAGATCACATCGAACGATGCCTCCAAAGATATTGACTAAAATCGCCTTAACATTTTCTCCGCTTTGAATAATTTCAAAAGCTTTTGCCACTCTTTCAGAGGTTGTGCCGCCACCGACATCTAAGAAATTAGCTGGGGAGCCGCCATGGTATTCAATTAAATCCATGGTTGCCATCGCTAGTCCAGCGCCATTAACCATGCATCCAACCGTTCCATCCAAAGAGATATAATTTAATTCATACTCACTCGCGCTTCTCTCTTTCTCATCCTCTTGCGCAACATCTCTAAGCATTGAGATTGACTCATTTCTGTAAAGTGCATTGTCATCAAAATCAATTTTGCCATCGAGCGCTAAAATGTGATTATCACCAGTAATAATTAATGGGTTAATTTCAATGAGATTAGCATCATGTGCTGTGAAAATTTCATACAAACCTAGAAGGCTTTGCGCGAACTCTCCATGAAGTGATTCATCCAAACCAAGATCAGCTGAAATTGCATTGCACTCATCCGCAGATAGCTTGCCAAGTGGATTGATTTTCATCTTAATTATCTTTTCAGGAGTTTCAGAGGCAACTTTTTCAATGTCCATTCCACCTTCTGTTGAAGCTAAAACTGTAATTCTCTCTGAAGCACGATCAACCAGTAAACCCAAATATAATTCTTTAGCAATCTCTTGGCCAGCTTCAATAATGACTTCATTGATCGGTTGTCCATTTGCATCAGTCTGAGGGGTTACTAAGTTAGTGCCTAGCAATCTCCCACTAGCTTCAATCGTATCTTGAATATTTTTGCATACAATAACACCGCCACCCTTACCTCTGCCACCGGCATGAACCTGGGCTTTAACAACCCATATTGAGCCACCTAACTTTTTACAAGCAGATTCAGTTTCATCTGCATTCGAAACAACGATAAAGTCAGGTACGTTAATACCATTTTTCTTGAATAAGTCTTTAGCTTGGTGTTCATGTATATGCATATAATTAAACGATTAAGGGTTAAAATATTAGGGAGAGTATTTTATCATTCTTCGATTACCGACTATATTTTATTAGGCTATTTATTTGAATTATGAAATTCTCTCAGATCTATCTTATTAAAATATCTATTCACATAAAATCGCATACTATTTCAAATTTTTTTTATTAGGATTAATAAATTATGAACTACAGCACCAGTCAGTTTAAGAATGGCTTGAAATTAATGCTTGACGGAAACCCCTGTTCAATTGTTAATAACGAAATTGTGAAACCTGGAAAAGGTCAGGCTTTTAATCGCGTCAAATTTAAAGACTTAATTACCGGTAAGACTCTAGAAAAAACATTTAAATCAGGTGAGTCACTTGAGGCTGCAGATGTTATGGAATTGGAAATGCAGTATTTGTATAGTGATGGAGAAAAGTGGCACTTTATGGACCCTGAATCATTTGAACAGTTTGATTTGAGTGAGACATCTATGGGGAGTGCAATTAATTATTTAGTTGAACAGGATAGTTGTATTATAACTTTATGGAACAACAATCCAATTTCAGTAAGCCCACCTAATCATGTTGTTTTAGAGGTGATTGATACTGATCCGGGTCTAAAGGGAGATACAGCAGGAACAGGCGGAAAGCCTGCGACACTTAATACAGGGGTCGTTGTACAGGTGCCTTTGTTTGTGAGTATTGGAGACAAGGTGAAAGTGGATACTCGAACTAACGAGTACACAGGTCGCGCTTAATTCAATTTATTTAACTATGTCTGAAATTAAGACAAACCTAGTAAAGTATCAAAACTTTATTCGTCTCATAAGAGAATTCTTTTATTCACGCAAAATTGTTGAAGTTAAAACTCCTTCACTATTATCAACACCAACAAGTGATGTCTATATTGATAGTATTGGTGTGGAAGTTAATGATGGAATTCAGAAATCAAATAAGCGCTATTTACATACATCACCAGAAATAGAAATGAAACGACTTCTACTTAAAGGTAGCGGTGATATTTTTCAAATTTCTCAAGTTTATAGAGATAATGAACAAGGCAGTCTTAACTCAAATGAATTTTCTATGTTGGAGTTCTATCGACTTGGGTTCGGGATGCATCAATTAATTGATGAGGTAATAGAGTTATTAATTGCACTTGGACATTCAACAGATGTAGAGAAAGTTTCATATAGCGATGCATTTATTCAAAATAGTGGAATAGACATTTTGAATACAGATTTTGATGACTTAAAAGCAATTGCTAAATCTCACGGATTGAACTCAGATTTTCATTGGATTGAGGACTTACAAACACTCCTTTTTGTTCACCTAATTGAACCAAAAATAGCTCAAATTCCTATTTGTATTATTTATGATTACCCTAAAGAGCAGTCAGCTTTAGCTCAAATTAATGGACCCGTTGCCCACCGTTTTGAGTTATATATTAACGGTGTGGAGATCGCTAATGGTTACCAAGAGTTGCAGAGCGAAGAGGATTATCGATTTCGATTTAATAATGAATTAATTAAAAGAAAAAAACTCTTAAAAACTACTCCATCAATAGATAAACAATTTTTAAATGAACTTAAAGATGGAGGATTGCCTTATTGTTCAGGTGTTGCAATTGGATTAGAAAGATTGTTTTCAGCAAAAAGTTTATAATTGTTCTTAAATCAAAGGCAAATATTAATTCACATTAAAGATCTTGAAAATGCGAGAAAAGCCATTTTGGAAATCTAAAACTTTAAATCAGATGAATTCTGATGAATGGGAGTCATTATGTGACGGTTGTGGGCGCTGCTGCCTTCATAAACTCGAAAATGAGGATTCAGGAAAAATTCATTTTACAGATGTTGCTTGTCATTATTTGGATGAAGAAGAATGCACTTGTCCTCACTATGAGGACCGACAAAGCTATGTTCCAGACTGCTTAAGCATTAAACCAAATTGGGGAGAAAAATTTAATTGGCTACCCAGTACTTGTGCATATCGGTTAATATATGAGGGTACAGATTTGCCTCTTTGGCACCCTCTAATTAGTGGTGATAAAAACAGTGTTCATTTAGCAGGTATTTCAGTGAGAGGCCGAACTTATAGAGATAATGTAGTTGCAAATGATCAATTATTCGAACATGTTATAACTTGGGTAGATTGAATGAAGAAAATAACGATACTAATTTTTTGCTTTTTCTTGTCAGTTAATGTATTTGCAGATGAGTGGCCTCATGAAAATATTTCAAATGCAGAGTTTGCTCTTGACGTTGTTGATAGGATTCCAATTGATATTATTGAAGAACATGATAATTCTTTGGGTAAAATCTACTTTTTTACAAATATCCGTAATCTACAAGGCCAAAGTATCATCCATCGCTGGATTTACAAAGACAAAGTTATGGCAGATATAGTATTTGATGTTAAAGGACCCCGTTGGAGGGTTTGGTCATCAAAAAATCTTTGGCATACTTGGCTAGGAAAATGGACAGTTCAAGTGATCACTTCTGAAAGTGGAGTGATCTATGAAAAAGAATTTAACTATATAGATAAGCAATGAATAAAGTTGTATTGGCATACTCTGGTGGTTTAGATACTAGCATTATTGCTAAATGGTTACAAGAGACTTATGACTGTGAGGTAGTCACTTTTACTGCAGACATTGGTCAAGGTGAAGAGGTTGAACCGGCTCGCCTTAAAGCTGTGGCAATGGGAATCAAGGAAATTTATATTGAGGATTTGCGTGAAGAATTCGCTCGTGATTTTGTGTTTCCAATGTTTCGTGCAAACGCTATCTATGAAGGAGAGTATCTTTTAGGCACTTCCATTGCCCGACCACTGATTTCAAAGCGACTGGTAGAAATTGCTAAAGAAGTTGGAGCAGATGCGATTTCACATGGTGCTACAGGTAAAGGAAATGATCAAGTTAGGTTTGAACTTAATGCCTATGCTATTAATGCTGATATTCAAATAATTGCACCTTGGCGTGAGTGGGATTTGTCATCGCGAGAAAGCTTAATGCAATATGCTAAAGAGCATGATATAGAAGTTGACTATCAAAAACAATCTAAGAAATCCCCATACTCAATGGATGCCAACCTTCTTCATATTTCTTATGAAGGGGATCTTTTAGAGGATCCATGGCAAGAGCCTGAAGAGGGTATGTGGCGCTGGACAGTTTCACCAGAAGCGGCCCCAGACAAACCTGAATATGTTGAGATAAGTTATGAAAAAGGCGACATTATAGCTATCAATGGTGAGACTATGTCGCCAGCCCAAGTTATGGAATACCTAAATCAACGAGCTGGTGCTCATGGAATTGGTAGGCTTGATATCGTTGAAAATCGCTTTGTAGGAATGAAGTCTCGTGGCTGTTATGAGACACCAGCTGGAACGATTATGCTCAAAGCACATCGTGCAATTGAGTCACTTACCTTAGATCGTGAGGCTGCACATTTAAAGGATGAACTAATGCCCAAATACGCTAAACTTATTTACAATGGTTTTTGGTTTGCACCAGAGCGTGAAATGATGCAGGCTGCGATCGATGCTTCTCAAGAAAATGTTTGTGGAGTAGTAAGGGTGAAGTTGTATAAAGGAAACACTTCAGTTGTTGGTCGTAAATCAAACAATAGTTTATTTAGTGAAAAAATCGCAACATTTGAGGATGATGGAGGAGCCTATAATCAGAAGGATGCAGAAGGTTTTATTAAGCTTAATGCTTTGCGTTTAAGACTAAAATCCCTTCAATAGTGATAAAAATTGGCATTCTTTCAGATACACATGGAGTCATTCATCCAGGAATAGTTGGACTTATGAATAACTGCGATATCGTTATTCATGCTGGAGATATTATTAACGAAAACTCGCTAAAACAAATTAAGCCAAAACAAAAATTTGTTGCTGTCCAAGGTAATAATGATATCCATATTGATACTCTTAATGAAGTAGAAGTATTAGAGCTACCTGGGGGTAATATAGTTATTGAACATGGCCATATGCATGGCCATTTTGAGCCAAGCCACGATTCCATGAGAGAGACATATCCAGAGGCAAAGGCTATTATTTATGGGCATACGCATAAACAAGTAATTGATAACAAAGAACTACCATGGGTTGTCAATCCAGGCTCTGCAGGGCAAATTCGTAATTATGGCGCTGCTAAATGCTTAACACTTACTATAGAAGATCAACATGAGTGGACTATAGAGCCTCATGTTTATGACGATATTTTTTCTTAAATTGAATAGATGATTAAGCATTATTAGCTATTAAGGATAAGCTTCTATTCTACAGATCCCCCAGCAATAATTTCATCTGCAGTTGCATCACGAATACTTAGAACTTCTACAAGAAAAATAATATCCTTGCCTGCAAGTGGATGATTTCCGTCAATTGTAAGCTTTCCATTTTCAATCTTAGACACAACAAAATCTTTGGTTCCACCCTTATCATTTTGCATAGTAACACTTGCGCCTATAGCTCGATATTCCATGGGCACATTTTCGATGTCATCAGTAAAAATTAGTTCATCAAGCTTGGGGCCAAATGCATCTGTAGATTTAAGTAAAATTTCAACTTGATCCCCTATAGATCTCCCTTCCAATTCTTTGGTTACTTGGTTGAATAATAATGAATTGTCACCTTGAACATACCCTAATGGATTTTCAACTTGTTCAATAATTTCGCCATTAGATTGGTCTATTATTTTATAAGTTAACTCAACGAATTTGTTGATTGTAATTTTATCGCTCATAGGGTTATCTAAATATTAGCTTGAATAGATATTATTAGCCATTGAAAGCTATCTAGAATATTGTAGCACCAAATATTTTCACTTCACCATCTTCAATGCCTAGAACCAAACGCCCTAAAAACTCACCTGGAACTTCATCGCTAGTTTGCTTGTAAAGTACTGATATATATTCATTTCTTCTCAGGCAACCTAAAAATTCTCTTTCAACTGAAAGGCTTGATAATAGTTTATTTTTTGACCATTGCTTGCCAATTTCTATCTCGTTAGCGCCCATTAACATTTCTTTAGAAAAGTGTTTAATAAAGCCTAGATAATCTCTTTTATTTGAAGATTTAACAAGATCACTCCAAAGAGGTTCTGCAATCTCAAGGATTTCATCGTCAGTTTTTTCAAGAAAATTCATTTAATATATCCAATAAATGAGCAACAATAAAAAATTATAATCAAAATAGTTAACACCAATTAGGTTTATAAGGGTGCCGTATAGAGACCCTTAATTGAAGCTTTTTTAGTCTAGCTGTTAATCAACTATGTGATAAAGCGGTGCTTTTTCCATAGTCCATTCACCAGTTTCAGGGTCTCGTCTAGAAACAGTTAAGCAGTGCCAATTGTCATCATCTAGTTTCATATGGTCACCTCTATAATAGTAACCTGGCCAGCGAGTTTCTTCACGAAATAATGTATGCTGTGCAACACACTCTGAAGTAATTGTGCGGTGCTTTAATTCCCATGCACGCATAAGTTGGTGTAAGTCTTCAGCACCAATATGCTCGAGGTCTTCTTTCAATATACCAAGCAACTCTATACAGCGTTTAAGTAAGTTTCCATTTGTCATATAGTTAACACTTATACCGCCACAATATTCATCCATAATTTTTTCAAGACGTTGGAGTCCTTGAATAGGTAATAGGTAGCTTGGAGAAACAGTACCTGCAGTAATTTCATTGCGACCAACCGTGTAGTTTTCCAGGGGCTTGTAAATGATTTCTTTCAAGTCTTCACACTGTTTATTACTCACTTGGATTTTTTCGTTACCCATATCGAGTATATATTTGACTGCCGCTTTAGCAGCTATTCGTCCTTCTGTAAAAGAACCTGAAGAGAACTTATGAGCTGTTCCACCAACTGTATCTCCTGCTCCAAAAAGACCATCAACTGTAAGCATTCGGTTGTAACCCCAGAAATATTCAGGAGGTGAAATATCTTCAGGGCCACTTACCCATGCTCCTGAACAGGTGGCATGTGAGCCCATAACATATGGTTCAGAAGTAGTTAATTCAGGGTTGATATATTTAGGATCGATGTTTTGAGAAGCCCAAACAACGGCTTGACCAACAGTCATTCCAAGAAAATTTTCCCAACCTATTTCTTCTAGATGAGGGTCTTGGAAAGCCTCCATAGTAACCATATGGATTGGACCTCTACCAGCCTTAACTTCTTCAATAAATGCATGGTTACGTAAACATGTAGGCGTTGGGGTGTGATCTATGTACTCACCAACCATAGCTTTAGTATGCTCATACCATTTTGATTCGTATTCCTCACCGTAAGTATTTTGAGTGTAAGTTTTAAGATGGAGAAAGTATGCTCCTACTGGTCCATAGCCATCCTTAAATCGTGTAAGTACAATACGGTTTTCCATCTGAGTCATTTTTGCACCCACTTCAATCGGTAATGCGTAAGCAGAACCACTGCTCCATGGAGCATACCAAGTTCGCCCCATTCCCTCACCTACAGAACGAGGTTTAAATATATGTGAAGCACCACCAGCACCAACAATAACAGCTTTTGCACGGAAGACATGATAATCACCAGTACGACAGTTAAAGCCAACTGCACCACCCACACGATTTTCTCTCCCTTCATCCATTAGAAGGTGAGTAATCATAATTCGATTGTATATTTTGTCTGCAGAATTACGAGCTGCTTCAGCAACGATGGGTTTATAGCTCTCACCATGAATCATTATTTGCCATTTACCTTCGCGCTGATAACGCCCAGATTCTTCATTTCGCATGATGGGCAGACCCCACTCTTCAAACTTATGAACAGCCGAGTCAACATGACGCGCCATATCAAAAGCTAGGTCTTCACGAACCAAGCCCATTAAATCATTTCGAGCATAACGAACATGATCTTCTGGTTGATTTTCATCCCACTGCATACCCATATAGCAGTTTATTGCATAAAGCCCTTGAGCAACTGCACCACTTCGATCAATGTTTGCTTTTTCTGCACAAATAATCTTCATGTCGCGACCCCAATATCTAGCTTCGTATGCTGCACCGGTTCCTGCCATACCTCCACCAACAACAAGAATATCGCAATCTTCCCAAACAGTTTTTCTCTTTGCCATCAGTAGTAAACTCCTTCTTTTAGCTTATCTTTGCTTATTACTGGAAGACCAGTATCAACGTTTAGTGCATCAGGCTCAAAGCAAAGTAACTGAGAATCTAGTGCGCTTTGATCGGGCACCTCTAAGTCACCAAGTTTTGGAATATTTTCACCCCATGGCTTAGTTGTGATAGGTGAAAGAAAGTTTTTCTCTCGACCGTCTCTAAATTTAATTTTCCAAGAAATAGTACCCTTTTCTTCTTCACGAAGCACTCGCACACTATGCCCTAAAGGTGCGAAGTCAGCATACCCTCTAACGTCAATTGCATTTTGTGGGCAAGCTTTAACACAAGAATAGCATTCCCAGCACATATTAGGTTCAATATTTACCGCACGCCTAATAGTTTTATCGATATGCATAATATCAGACGGGCAGATATCAACACAGTGTCCACATCCATCACATCTCGTCATGTATACAAAAGTTGGCATATTATTTATCTCCGATTAAGTTATAGATATAAAAGTTATCAATAGTGTCTTGGTGCTTCGCGCTTTATTCCGAGTCCAAATTGCTCTGGACAGTCAGCAGGCGCTGGTAGGTTTTCTCTAGAGCCATCAGCTTTAGTTATACGTTTTTGAAATGCAGCTGCAGGTTTAAAAAACATATGTGCAAATTTTGACCATAACACGCCGCCAAATAAAATAGTACTAGAAAGAATAAACAAGCCAAAAAATAGAGCTTGCCATCCAGCAATGCCGCATGCTTGAAGGTATGACCAGATAAGCGCAAAAGAGCATGTAGCAAGAAGAGAAAGTACAAATAAATCAGCACGAACAACTCTATACCATTTGTTACCTTCTGCTGCAACATCTACGCGGATAAAAAACCAAAACCAGTAACCACCGACACACAACATGGCTGCACCTAAATGCCAAAGCAGTGGAAGTATAGAAGGCGTATTAGAGGCAGTAGTAGAGTAGTTAAAAATCATAATTACAGTTGTAATAATAAATAATAAAAAGCCATACATTGTAAGTAGGTGAGCTATTCTACGTTTTGTACTACAAAATTCAGAAGAAGTTAATACTTCATTAGTTGCTGTTTTAAAAGCAATCGAAACTTTTTCACTACCACTAACCTCGTTAGTTGCTGATTTTTTGGCTTTTTGTGAATTTTGAAAAAAATACTTTGCACTTTTTTTATGAGTCATGTCAAGGATTGTTCCTCCAGCTACAAATATAACCATTAAAATTACATAGGCTTGCATAGCAAGTGGTGGTATTAAAGCTGAAAGCTCCGAAAATGGATTAATAGTAATCATGTTGTATTTTTCCTTTGTTTTAGTAGCATTATTTAATGGTTTTGTATTATTAAATTCACTATATTTCCAAGCATAGAATTGTAGGATATAAGTGCCCTTGAGTTTTGATATTTATAGAACCAGAAAACTTATAACTAATGGGCCAGCATTTTAGATTAAAAATTGAAGTTAATTTTATATTCATAACGATTTACTTAGCCGAGTGTCCCCTGAGTTCAACTTTTACTTTCTCACTACCTTTAAGTCCAGAGTAATATTTACGAAGAATTTCTAAGACTTCAGGTCTGGAAAAATTATCAGGTATATCCAAGTTTTCACTAAGAAGATGTCTTAATTTTGAGCCTGATAGTAATAATCTATCTTCGTGACTATGAGGGCAGGTTTTCATGCTGGACATTCCTGCGCATTTATTACACCAAAATGTCCAGTCAATCTTAAGTGGCTGAGTAACCAATCCATCATTAATTTCATCAAAAATATTGTGAGCATCAAAGGGTCCATAATAGTCTCCAACACCAGCATGATCTCGACCAACTATGAGATGTGAGCAACCATAGTTCTGTCTAAATAGTGCGTGAAGTAAAGCCTCTCTAGGTCCAGCATAGCGCATATCCAGTGGGTATCCAGATTGCAAAACTGTATTATCAACAAAATAATTTTCAATTAACGTAGAAATTGCTTCTGAGCGAACTTCAGCTGGAATATCTCCCGGTTTAAGTTCACCCAAGGTTGAGTGAATCATCACTCCATCACAAATTTCAATCGCAATTTTGGCTAAGTATTCATGAGAGCGATGCATAGGATTTCGTGTTTGGAATGCCGCAATAGAAGACCAGCCTTTATTATCAAAATAAGCGCGAGTTTCAGAAGGCGTCATGTAGAGATTGCCATATTGAGAAGGGAAACCACCATCAGAAAGAACTTTAATTGGACCAGCAAGGTTATATTCCCCTTGAGACATAACCAAAACAACCCCAGGATGTTCCATATCGGTTGTTTTATAAACTGTGTTACATTCATGCTCTCTGTCTATTGTGTATTTTTCAGTAATCACCATCGTTGCAATAATCTCATTGGTTTTTTCATAAACTATTGCTACTTCTTGATCTTCGTTAATTGTTTTATCATTGGTTGAAAGTGTAATAGGGATTGGCCAAAATAAACCATTTTTCATGGTCATGTTGTCACAAACACTTTGCCAATCTGCTCTATTCATAAAGCCATCGAGAGGGGTGAAGCCACCAATTCCAAGCATAACTACATCGCCAAACTCTCTTGACGAGCACATTAATCTTGGCAATGACTCCGCTTTTTTAAGTTCTGATTTTCGCTCTGAGCCATGCAATGCAAGAGTCTTCAGTTTTTTGCTGCCGTGAGGAGGTACCAGATTAGACATAATTGACTTAAGGAAAAAATTAAATTAGGCTTAGTTAGATTTTATAGATTTTTTTAACTCATATGTATGAGTTAGAATAATCATATTATAGAGCTAATTCTTTAAGTAATAATATCAATACTCGAAAAATAAGCACTTAAAATTTTAAAAATAAGTATACATGAATTAATATATATGTTTTAATTTTTTACTCATGAATATAAGCATACTAATTCTAATTCAACATTTAAATATAGCTGAAGTTATAATTACGAAATGATTCGTACAGCATTTAACGTAACACTGCCAATCCTTTTTGGTTTCTTGCCATTGGGTATTGCATTTGGATTGTTGTTTCAAGAGCTTGGATATGCATGGTATTTCTCTACATTAATGGGCATTTTTGTTTATGCTGGAGCTGCACAATTTATGGCTATTGGTCTGATAGGAGCTGGCGTAGGTTTACTAGAGATTGCAATATCTACTTTTTTTCTCAACTCTAGGCATTTATTTTATGGTTTGGCATTTCTTAAGAGTTTTGGTCGTTGGAGTTTTAGAAAGTTTTATCTGATTTTCGGCTTAACCGATGAGACATATGCCTTAATGACAACTATTAAAGTTCCTGAGAATTTTAACAGGGAGAGGTACTACCTATTCATTACACTCTTTTCTCAAATTTATTGGGTGCTGGGCTGCACTATTGGCGCCATAATTGGCGATGCTCTATCTTTCGATACTGAGGGTATGGAGTTTGCAGCTACTGCCTTGTTTGTAGTCTTGCTAATAGAGCAATGGATTAAAGTCAGAAAACCATTGCCATTTTTTATTGCCTTCTGTTCATCTTGTATAGCTCTTGTATTGTTTTTTCAACATATGCTTTTAGTAGCAATTATTTTATCTATTGTTGTAATCCTGATTTTACGATTGACCAAGGCGGTGTCAGATGGCTGATATTAATTACCTTCTATTAGTCATATTGATTATGACAGCTGCTACTTACACAACAAGACTTGCGACTTTTGTTTTTTTTGCTAGTCACAAAGAAACTCCAATGCTAACTTTTATTGCAAAAAGTACACCTCCAATGGTGATGACAATACTTTTGATATATATGTTGCGAGGTGTTAACTATCTTTCATTTGAGGTTGTCTATACTTTTATAGCGTTATTAGTAACTATTGGATTTCATCTTTATAGAAGAAATGCATTACTGAGTATCATTGCCGGTACTATTGTCTATATGATTGCAGTGCAATTGTAGATTTATTTTTTTTCATAATATATTTATTATTCATTCTCTTGTTTCACATCTTTAATTAGAAAGGATTTACTATATAATCTACATCCTTTTATTTATTCATCCTTTATTTTGTAAAAAATTATGATTCAGTTAGTCAAAATTTTCCCCTTTATACTCTGGTTTAGATTAACCACAATAGAGACAATTAAGGCAGATTTTTTTGCTGGATTAACTGGCGCTATAATCGTGCTTCCTCAAAGCGTAGCATTTGCGGCAATTGCTGGAATGCCTCCAGAGTATGGACTTTATGCGGCTATGGTTGTTCCGATAATTGCTGCATTGTTTGGATCATCTTTTCATCTAATTTCTGGACCGACTACCGCCATTTCAATTGTCGTTTTTGCTGCAGTCAGTAAATATGCCGCTCCAGGAAGCGAAGAATTTGTGGCATTGGCACTTACACTAACTTTTTTAGCGGGGGTTTATCAATTAGTTTTTGGCCTCGCTAAATTTGGTCTGTTAGTTAACTTTGTATCTCACAATGTTGTCATTGGTTTTACTGCTGGTGCAGCTATATTAATAGCTAGTAGTCAGATTCCTTATATTTTGGGAATACATATTCCAAGGGGCGAGGGTTTTATCAATACTTGGATTGATTTATATTCCGGAGTTGGAGAGTTTGATATTTACCTACTTATAGTTGGACTCGGAACACTAGTTAGTGCAATTATTATTAAACTTATAAGACCTAAATTTCCTTATCTATTAATTGGAATGTTTGTAGGTGGTTTTTTGGCTTTTTATTTAAGTAGTTTTACTGATAGTATTGAAACTATTGGAGTAATGCCTGCTTATTTCCCGCCTCTATCATCACCTAATTTTTCATTAAACTCATTGAAGTCACTTGCACCTGAAGCTTTTGCAATAGCGCTTTTAGGTCTTATTGAGGCATCATCAATTGGACGATCAATTGCTACTAAGTCTAATCAAAGAATTAACCCTAGCCAAGAATTTATTGGTCAAGGGGCATCTAATATTGTTGGAAGTTTTTTCTCTGGTTATGCTTCTTCTGGTTCATTTACAAGAACAGGAGTCAACTTTGAATCTGGAGCAAGAACACCTCTATCAGCAATACTAGCTGCACTTTTCTTAATGGTTATTGTTCTTCTTGTGGGGCCATTAATTTCCTACTTGCCTTACGCAGCGATGGCAGGAATTATTTTAATTGTTGCCTATAACTTGATAGATTTTCAGAGTATCAAGAAAACGTTTACTTACAGTAAGTCTGAAAGTGTTATTTTTATGGCAACTTTTTTATCCACCTTACTTTTTGAATTAGAGTTCGCTATTTATTTAGGTGTTTTATTATCATTGATGCTTTTTATTGCTAAAACATCTGCGCCAGAAGTTCATACTTTAGCTTTTGGCAGTCCTCCAGGAGAGGATATTAGAAAGCTGCAAAGTATCAGAAAAACGCCTTTAGTTCAGTGCCCACAACTTAAGATAATTCGTATTGATATGTCTATTTATTTTGGCTCCATAAATCATATACAAAAGCAAATTAGCCAGATTGTCGATAATCAAAGAATTTACCATATTTTAATTGTTGCTAGTGGTGTTAACTTTATTGATCTTGCTGGTATAGAAGGTCTTTTAATTGAACATAGGCGCCTTAAAGCACTTAATGGAGATTTGTATTTAGTTGATGTTAAATCTTCAACTTATGAATTTATGGAAAAAGTTAACTTTGTTAATGAGATAGGCCGAGAGAATTTTTTCGAATCAAAAGAGGAGGCAATCCATATTGTGTTTGATCGTCTCGATAGAAGTAAATGTGAAAAGTGTCAGGCGCTTGTTTTTAAAGAGTGCCAATAATGAATTTAAAGAATTAAAAAATATAAATAAAAAAAAGCTCGAATAAATCGAGCTTTTTTGTTATTGGAGGCTGGGACCGGAGTCGAACCGGTCTATAAGGCTTTGCAGGCCCCTGCATAACCGCTTTGCTACCCAGCCAATTGAGGCTCATCTATAAAAGCCTAATTATAAAGGCAAATGCAAACTATTAGAATATGGAGCGGGAAACGAGATTCGAACTCG
>JGI24922J38493_100009_pt1 | contig 24763 bp, 28 predicted proteins | sample LinPFosplate10_FD_38493 | JGI IMG/M metagenome (IMG submission 38493)
AAAAGCATATTTTACAGTCCTATATCGTCTCCTTCACCAGCATAAACGCGCCTTACCCCGTAATTAACAGTCTAGAGCTGTCCGCTGCGATATTGCCATATCCATGATTTAATGTAACACTGATTGCAACATCCATACAGTCAAGGTCTCAGAGGGTCGTCATGGCAAATACTACCAAGCCATTAACCAACACTGAAGTTAAGCAGGCCAAGCCTAAAGCCAAAGAGTACAACCTAGCAGATGGTAACGGGCTGTACGCAAGAGTTAAGCCAAACGGCACCAAGTTATGGGTGTTTAACTACTCTCGTCCCTTTACGAAAATACGAGCTAATATCAGTCTTGGTATTTACCCTAATGTTTCTCTCTCAGAAGCCAGAGTTACAAGACAGGAATACAACACACTGCTATCTAAAGACATTGATCCTAAAGAACATCGCTTTGAACAAAAGAACTTATTAAGCAAAGCACACATCAACACGTTTAATCATGTAACTGAAAAGTGGTTAGCATTAAAAAAAGAGTCCATTAGTCCAAGTTACTATAAGAAGATTGCTAGCAGACTTAACCTCCACGTCTTGCCCAAGATAGGTAAAATCCCTTTACATAAAATATCCGCAGTAGGAACTATAGATGCATTAAAGCCGTTATCTAGCAAAGGTAAGCTAGAGACTGTTGATAATATATGTGGCTGGCTGAATGAGATCATGGTCTATGCTGTTAATACGGGCATCATCCCTTCAAACCCTCTTGCTGGTATTAAGCAGGCTTTCGCTAGACCCAAGACAACAAACCTTCCCACCCTAAAACCTGAAGAGCTTTGGGAGCTCACAGAGGCTATAGAGAAAGCCAATGCCTTCCCAATAACAAAATTCCTTATCCTGTGGCAGTTACACACAATGGTTAGGCCTAAAGAAGCCTCTGAAGCCAAGTGGGATGAGATAGATCTGCAGAATAAGACATGGATAATTCCAGCAGAGAAAATGAAGATGAAGCGTGACCATACAGTTCCTCTGTCTTCAGAGATGATTGCAATGCTGGAAGACTTGAAGAAACACAGTGGGCATAGTGTCTATCTATTTCCTTCTGGACATGTGGCAGGACAGCCTCTTAGTTCTCAAACCGTTAATGCCGTGCTTAAGCGGATAGGTTTTAAAGGGAGGCTAGTGGCTCATGGCTTTAGGTCTCTGGCTAGTACCACTTTGAATGAACAAGCTTTTGATCCTGAAGTCATTGAAACTGCTCTAGCGCATGTTGATAGCAATACAGTCAGGGCTGCTTACAACCGAGCAGAGTATTTAGAAAGAAGAAGGACGATGATGGAATGGTGGTCTAATCATATAGCAGAGCAATCACCAGAGAGCAAAGTACAAAGTAAGACAAAATCTATGAGACTGGTTGACGTTGCATCCTAAATAATTGACATAAAACACCCGGATAAGCTCTATACCCCATAGCCCAATTTATCCACAGCTATTACACACTTTATTGGCACAACCCAGAAAGGTATACCTGATACTATGTCTCTACTGGTAGCGCAAAGTTGCTGGGAAAAAATACGCAATGTATTGCATCAAAAAGTCTTATGACATGTGCCTCTGAAAAACGAGGCTTGCTTAGGACATTAGTCCAAAAATAAAGGCGAGAGAATAAAATTAATTTAGCAGGCAACACCTGTGATGAACTCGTGTGCCTAAAATATAGGAATACCTCTTATGCGTTACATAACAATCAAAGAAGTCTGTAGCCGTATCGGCTTTAGTAGGTCGTGGGTCTACAACAAACTCAGCACAGATAAGTTCCCTAAACCATTGCACATAGGATGCTCTACGCGCTGGCTAGAGAGTGACATCAACCAGTGGATGGAAGATGTTTGCTCAGGAAATCTGAAAGAAAGTGACTGAGTTGTACCCCTAAGTCCACCTATAAATTAAAGACTTTTATATAAAATCTAAATAAAAACTAAAGTATTGATAGACAAAGTCTTTCATCGAAATAATAAACCAATTACGAGCGTCTTTTGTGCCCTTTTATTTACGAAGCCGGTCACTTAAGAAACTAAGGAATAGCAAATGAATAATTTTAGCCGAAGCAAAAGACAGAAAGCCATTGATGCCAAATGTAAAGATTGTAATTACGATCCATACAGCAAAGGTTCTTGGCGTTACCAGATAGAAGCGTGTGAAAGTAATGATTGTCCGTTGTATCCGTTCAGATCTTTAACGATAAAGTCTTACTCTAGTGATGAGAGCTAAAGGAGTGGGTTGGTTGTTGTTAGCTATTGCTTGCTCTTAACAACTACTACTAACGATGATGAATACACACAGAAAGGGAGTAGCAGAGAGGACACCGAGCCCTATGTTAACCACATGTACTCAACCCCTCTATTCTTCAGTGCTGCAGACAAGCAACAACCTAACACAACAGATAGATTCTTTTATCACAGCCAAAGGACTGCCAGAGGACGATTATAATCATCATCGATTCATGACCCCTTTGATACTTGCTGACAACCCACAAGCAAAAGCTATCTTGGACAACATCATTGATGATCTTCTACATCTTTTCCATGTGCCAGCGCAGCGTAAATACAGAGAGACGCAACGCCAGATGATCGAGTTTGTGCTTCTGAATCTGGCTAAAAGTAGCTTAGTCGATAGATGGACATTGGTTGGTAAGAACAAAGCACAGTATTCAAACGACACCCGCTTAATAGACTTCTCTTATGGCTCTCTCATGGGTGTAATTGAGACTCTGAAAGCAGAGAAACTAATCAACTATCGTAAGGGAGGAAAGTTTACTAAAGAGCCAATGTGTACCCGTATCTATCCTATCAAGCAGCTTGAGATGCAGCTCTATCCTCTAGCGCTAGTCACGCAACAAGCCATAAAACCTCCTTACATAACGATCAATGAGCCAGAAGCTGGTTGGCAAGCTGTATTAAGTAATCTAAATCCTTCACATTCAGACCGTTTGATGATGGAAACTATCAATGAATTCCTACAGTCACACTTGTGGGCTTGCAAAGGGCCGATGAGACTCGTTTACAAACACACTATCTTCAGTGGTGGCAGAATCTACAGCCCCTTCCAGAACTTACCTGTGAGAGCAGTACCGATCCGTAATAATACACTCATAGATAAAGAGCCAATCGTAGAAGTAGACTTCAATGCCAGTCATCTAAGGATGAATCTTGCTCTAGCATCAAACGAAGATGCAGGTGAAGACCCCTATGAAAATATAGCACTATGCGCCCAATCTACGAGAGATAGAGTTAAGCGATACCAAACCATTGCTCAGGGCTGTAGTAGTCGAGTATCAGCACTCAATGCACTAAAAAACAAAGGTTATAGTAAATCTGAAGCACAGGCTCTGGAGCAAGCCACGCTAAGCTGCTATCCCAATCTCAGGCTGTACGATGAATTCGGTATAAACGCCCAGAGTTTAGAGGGAGAGATACTGAAGAGTGTTATGTATCAGGGCGCATTGGAGGATAAGGTTGTCCTGCCTATTCATGATGCTGTTGCAGTGAAGGCACAAGATGCACAGTGGGCTAGTGAGAGGATGGAGGCTGCATGGGTGCAGGTGTGTTGCAAGGAAGGGAATGCTGCTAGACCCAGAATTAAGATAGTTTCGACATCGGCATCAGAAAAATAATTATCTCTTAAGAGACTAATGCTTTAAAATAACCAAAGAATTTAAGCTGATACCTTACCTCAACCTACAAACCTAGTCCTCTTATACATATTAAGGTTCATCTTTTCTTTTGAATTTAGCCACCACACAGAAAAAGAAACACCGCTTACCATTTCTAGGTCTTCTTTTCTTCGTCATCGTTAAAGGCATTTTCCCCTCTGGATTTATGCCGGGCTCATTTGCTAAGGGTCACCCATTTGTTCTTTGCCATGATGATTTGCGTAATGGCGCCTTATTTGAATTGTTGGCGATAAATCAGCATCCCAAGACAGCCGAAAACAGTATTACGCAAGCTGAACAAAATCTGCATCATGCCCGAATGGACATGGTTGGTGAGGTCGACTCTCAACATTCTTTAAATTCAATTGCAGCGCCACATGAATACCCAGACGGCAACTGTGAGTTTTCCAATACTCTTGCTGAGGTAATACTAGGCTTTCATACTGATATTACTACCAAATCTTTCCTGCCAAGTCAGATTAATTTCATATCTACTAGAATATGGTCTGATATAGCCTATTCCAGACCGCCCAGCCGGGCACCTTCTTTTTCTGTCCCTGTTTAACTTTTTAACTCATATTTGCCTGCGAAGAGTAATCGCAGCGAGGACATATATTATGAAATTTGGACAATTTGCCAGACTAAATCTGGCGATTATCTCTGCCTGCCTTTTGGCATTTAAAACTTCGAACTTATTAGCACAAAATCATAAAGAATTTGCACCTGAGGGACATGCACCGGCTGGAGTAATGGGAGACCACATCCATGAAGCTGGCGAATGGATGCTTGGCTACCGTTATCTTAAAACAAACTTTGCAGACCTCTATCAAGGTTCGTCTGAAGTAGATGAGATGGCTGGCTCAGTGGCCGGATATGGAATGCTAGCAACAAGCATGGATATGGAAATGCATATGTTGGACATCATGTATGCACCTACCGAAAATATTACGTTAATGCTTATGCCCATGTACATGAACATGAGCATGGATATGTCGATGATGACAATGGCAATGAGCTCAAATAGCGGCATGTCTAATAGTCTGATGATGAGTCATGGCTCAATTATTCACTCACATAGCGTATCAGGGCTGGGTGATACGAACGCCAGTGCATTAATTAATCTTGGTCGAGATGGTAATTGGACTTTACACGCCACAGTTGGCGTCAACATTCCTACTGGCTCTGTAAACAAAAAAGACAGCGAGGGTCTCTACACTCATTACGGCATGCAGCTAGGGTCCGGGACTTGGGATTTTACTCCAGCGTTAAACTATACCGCTAAGAAGAATGCATTGAGCTGGGGCGGCCAACTAAGAGCCAAGATTCCATTAGAAAGCCAAAACAGCTCGGGTTATCGCTTGGGTGAACAATATATGCTTACCGCTTGGACTGCTTATAGAATTAGAAACTGGCTCAGCATGTCCGGGAGGATTGCATGGAATAAGGCAGGCAATATCAACGGTCAATACGACGGCCCACAGAAACTCTCTAGCCCTTCTGACTTTGTGAGTAATTACGGTGGGGAGTATGCCGACCTAGGTCTTGGACTTAACTTAGTTGCTCAGCATGGCTCATTGGCTGGAATACGTCTGGGTGTTGAATGGATAGAAAACATAAAGTCTAGTGTGAATGGCATTCAACTGGGTAGAGATGACGGATTAAACATAAGCCTAGGATATGCCTTCTAAGGATAAAGTAGAAATATGTAAGTACATGCTTAAAGCGGAGTGGCATAGTTTACAAGAGCTATGCCATACCTCATGCTCAGTAATTAGGTAATAGTTTAAGTTAGACCAAAGCTCTTCATATATCTAATGTATCTGGGCAGGTACAGTAACGCTGTGACTATGAAGCAGCCTCTCCCCCATGCCTATTCAGACCCCACCCCTTAGTTTGGTGTTTGGGATGGGCCTTTGGAGAGGCTCAAGGAAACTGTACAGGGGCGCTGGAGGGTGTTTTCTTAGTGGGTAGTGTTTGTGCTTAGAAAATTGTATCTCGGTATTCACAATTACTGCCTGATGCTATGACGCAACCGCTGCCTGCACCTGTGAATCCCTTCACTCCAAATGCTAGTATGATATTTTTGTGCCAAAAACGCTGGCCTTGAAGATTGGGACAGAAATTGAGAGACTGAAAACAGTACTGCAGAGTCTGATAAGTGAAGACTATAATGTGGCATGAGATTTATGCCATCAAGCGTGATCTCAACTTTCTGCTAGGTAATGAAGATCAACGAATATTAGTTAATCAGGGCAGGAATATTCGGTTTGATTCTGCTTTTATGTAACACTAAATGTAACATTTTATATATAAAAAAATATTATATATATTTATTTCAATAACATGGGTGTTAACACAGAGTCCCCCTCTGGGCACCAGTATACCACTAAGTCATTGATTTTATTCATTCATATCAGCCAGTTACAAACCTGTATATGCCAGTTCCTGCACAAATTCCTGCAAGTCCTGAAAAATAGACCGGGGGAGGGCGCTCGCCTCTCGGTATAGTGACTGTACCTGCCTAGATACATGAGAGGCTATTTTGGAAAAAAGTCAGTCCCTACCAATGTAAGTTCCGTTGGGAGTAAGATCGCAGAATCGTCCAGATACATAAGTGCCGTCTGGGCAGAGATTCATAAATGAGCTGCCTCTTGATCTACTTTCACGCTTCTCTCTCATACCTTCCACGATAGAGTCATAAACACCCGGTGAGTTAAAGCCTGGTATGACCTGTGCTGGTGCTGGAGTTTGGCTTTCCCTATAGATAATAATGGGGGGAGCAGCCTTCTCTTCAGCCACCTCTTTCTGGAAGAATATGTTGTTCGTGTTTTCCTTTGCCTTTCTCAGCTCTGACAAATCTACTGAGTTAGCTTGACCGTTGACAGCAACAGGCAGACTCATGAGCATTAATAAAAGAAGAATGCATTTTTGTGGGTTAATCATTTACAAACTCCATCTGTAGATTGTTACTAGATAATACCTCTCTTGCCGTAGTTGTGCCTTGATATTTGACTGTACGTCGTCAAACCCTCTTGGACAAAGTTAGCTCTGATTTAAGAGACACATTAGCCCATCTTGGTTAGTAACTTAGTCTGCTTATCGTAATGCATTTTCCGGCGCATCGCCAAGGTGTTGATCTTAATCCTTTCACGTTGTTCCAGTATTTCATGTCCACGACCATAATATACATCTGCTGGCGTCAGGTTATCCAGTGACTCGTGATAGCGTTCATGGTTGTAGTAGTTTACGAACCGCTGTAGATGCTCTTCTAACTCACTTGGAAAGTAGTAGTTGTTGAGCAGAATTTGATTCTTCATCGACCGATGCCACCGCTCTATTTTGCCCTGAGTCTGTGGATGATATGGCCGGCCTCTGGTGTGGACCATGTTATTGGTTTCCAGATAATTCGATAGCTCACCTGAGACATAACAAGGGCCGTTATCACTGAGCAATCGCGGTTTGTGTTTAACCGTAGCATGCTCCAGTTCTGTGAAGGCTAATGCATCGTCCAGCGTGTCGGAAACATCACTGCTGCTCATAGAAGTGCATAAGCGCCAGGCAATGATGTAACGTGAATAATCGTCCAATATGGTGGAGAGGTAATACCATCCCCAGCCAATAATTTTGAAGTAGGTGAAATCCGTTTGCCAAAGCTCGTTTACTCTTCGGCTTGGGTGCTGAAACTTGTCACCAGCCTGCATGAGGATATAAGCCGGACTGGTGATAAGGTCCTGGGCCTTTAGCAGCCTGTAAACAGTAGACTCTGAGACAAAATACGCTCTCTCATCAGTGTAGCTAACAGCCAACTCCCGTGGAGACAACTCGGGCTTCTCCAGAGCCATTTCGATAATAGCGGTGCTGTGTTCTTGCGACACTTTGTTCCAGACCATACTGGCCGAGGGCTTACGATCTTCCAAGCCATCAACACCGCTATCCTGATAACGCTTTAACCAGTTATAGAATGTGGACTTGTGAATATCCAGCCGCGCCAAGGTCCGTCTCACAGAAAGACTGGAGTTTTCAACCAGACGTATGATTTCGCCTTTCTCTGCGGCAGAATACCTCATATATCGTCCACCCCATCCCCGAGAACGCTTTTTTTCAGTAGGCGATTTTCCATGAGCAGTTCACCCAGTGTTTCTTTCAGGGCAGAGGATTCGGCTCTTAGTTCTTTGACTTCGCTTGAGGTCGCTTCACGGTTTGTGTCGCCAGCTAGACGCTTCTTGCCTGCTTCCAGGAATTCTTTGGACCAGCGGTAGTACACATTGCTGTTCAGCCCTTCACGGCGGCACAGCTCCGCAATACTGTCTTCACCGCGCAATCCTTCCAGTACAATACGGATTTTCTCTTCAGCTGAATAATGTTTTCGGGTAGCTCGGCGTATATCGCGAACTGTCTTTTCTGCACTTCTTTTCTTTTCCATCATCAATTCCTCTCGGGTTAACGATGGGCTATAAGTGACTCTTAAGCAATCAGGTGATTATGTCCAACTAGGGCTGACGGGGTACAGAAGGAACCATTGAGGTTCAACTGTGTAAAATTGGGATCTGACCCCTACGATTCAATGGTTTACTATGCCCTGAACCCTATAGTTCACTTCGGTTCGATTACGGTTTCTGGGCACATCAGGTATTTGATATGGAAAAACAAGGCAAGGTAAGTGCAACGGCACACAAAAGAAAAGACAGCGGTCACGCCGTGACGTTGTTCAACGTGTTTGGCATTGAGGTCCGGCTTGATATCAGTGTGCTTATTATCTTCACCCTTATTGTGTACAGCCTTGGCAATGGCGTGTATTCCAGTTGGCATCCTGAGTGGTCGCCTGCCTTGATATGGGGCACTGCACTATTTTCAGGAGTGGCCTTCTTTGCTTCGTTACTGGCTCATGAGCTCTCTCATTCTGTCGTCTCCCAGCACTTTGGTATACCCGTACCGCGCATCACCCTTTTTCTTTTTGGTGGCATGGCAGAAATCAGCAAAGAGCCTACGCGTCCCAAGCATGAGCTTCTGATTGCCCTGGCTGGCCCCCTGATGAGCCTGCTTATCGCCGTTGTATGCAATGCGCTGGCCGGCAGGCTTGCAGGCGATATCGACCTTGCCAGCTTTTTTGAAACGGGAGACATCAGCGTGATTGCAAGCCTGGGCGCTTTAGCGACATCGCTGCTATGGCTGGGCTCTATCAACCTGATACTGGCGATTTTCAATATGATTCCGGGCTTTCCCATGGATGGTGGCCGTGTCTTTCGCGCCATCATTTGGGCCATTACCGGTGACCAGCTTAAAGCCACGCGCTGGGCTTCCAATGGGGGACGCTTTTTCGGCTGGTTCCTGATGATGTTCGGCGTACTGGGATTATTTCAGGGATACGGACTGGGAAGCCTGTGGTCAATATTAATTGGCTGGTTTATTGCCAGCCTGGCCACCATGAGCTATCGACAGCTGGTCATGGATCGGGCACTGGGTGGCCACAAGGTAGCCGACCTGATGCGAACCAGATTTGAAACGGTTGACGCAAAGGTGCCGTTGAAGGAGTTTATCGATAACCACCTGCTGCGAAGCAATCAGCGGCTATGGCCGGTAATGGAAAATAATAACCTGCTGGGAACTGTCAGCCTGTCGCAGTTAAGCCAGATTACGCCGACAGACCGTGAACACCTTGACCTCAGAAAGGTAATCATCCCGGTGGAATCGCTGAACACTCTTGCCCCTGACACGATGGCCAGAGATGCCATCAAGTTGCTGATGGAAAGTGCAGACGAACCCGTTCTGGTATTAAAGAACAACACGGTGCAGGGTCTGGTTCAGCATGAAGATATTGTTAAGTGGCTCACATTGCATGAGGTGCTGGCATGATAAATATTTAACAGCTTCGCCCGGCGGACATCGCTGCGCTCTTCCGCCCTACGCGGCCTGGTTTTGTTGCTATATAAACCGGGGTCAGAGCCACTTGATTGCTGGATCGCCTATATCCTTCAAGACAATAATTAATCAAGTGGATCTGACCCCTCGCATCCGATCGCCTAGACCCCTACGATTGTGATTAATCAAGTGGATCTGACCCCAAACTTACCAGGGAATTTCCTCTCCATCCCAGCCATAAAACTGAATACCTTTATCTAAACTATTTCCTTCTATTAAAGCCAATAACTGATCTGCTACAAACTCAGGTTTGAATAATTTGTTTTGGCTGACATATTTTTGAAATGGCCTGGATAAGGGCGTGTCTGTTGTACCAGGATGAAAAACCAGAAATCGTGTGCCTTTAACAACTCGTTCAAATGCAATGGCCGCCGTTTTTAAGAGCATATTCAATGCTGCTTTGGATGCCCGATAGGCGTACCAACCGCCTTTGTGATTATCCTCAATACTACCGATTCTTGCACTAAATACTGTTACCACACAGCCCTGCTCATTAGCCAAAACTGGCTTAAGGCATTTGACCCAGAGCATGGGAATGATTGCATTGACCTCAAACACCTTATGCAGGTTTTCAGGTTTAATGTCCTCAATACGTTTTTCCGGTTGCAAGTGAGAATCATGGAGAATTCCATTACAAATAAATACGTGACTGATATTTCCTTTATGAGATCTTAGTTGTTCACATATTTTGCTGATCGATTCTTCAGAGTAGTCACTTTGAAGACAGCTTACCTTATGGCCAAAGCTGATTTCAGCTTTGCCAGAAAACTGGCGGCTAATAGCAACAATCTTTGTAAAGCTTGCATTATTAGCCAAGCGCTCAATCAGTGAACATGCAATCCTGCTCGTTGCGCCAATCACAATGGCAACATTGCCAGCTTTGTTTGTATCTTGAGAGTTTTTAACCATAGTGCTTATAGAAATATTTTTGTCCGCTTTTAGCAGATTGCATACGTTAGAGACTTCCCCTTTTTTCTAAAATCACCTCTACTGTATCTACGCAGGTTGTACTTAAGCTACACAACCTGTGCAGACACCCCCGCCCTATGAAGAAAGGGCGGCCTTGGGTCTAAACTGAGCAGGGAAGTGACTGGGCTGCCTATGGATTATCTATGGACTATCTATGGACTATCTTTAACTTTCGGTTTTACGCCCTCCATTTTAGAGGGATCATCAGAGACTCTAAGAAATTCACGAGCTGATAAAAATAGACCGATTAACATTAGAAAAAAACCAGCATTGCTATATAAGCAAGAGTCATTGGGCTCATTTCTTTTCTCCCATTAACGCCATAAGTTTAAAATAAATACCAAAACATAATATTGAGGGCACCCATACCGCGGTGAAAAGAGCCTCATCATTTTGCCCTGAAAACCATAGATATGCAGAGACAACAAAAGAAATTGATACTGCTAAAAGTATAAAAAAATCAGATTGTTTGAACATTTTGAAACTCCTCTTATTTATTATGGGAACCAATTGCTGCCATTAAGCAGCCAAAAACTGCCAAGGCTGCAACACTGCGTAACCCGGAGTGCCCTATAAATTCGAAATGACTTAACTCCAATAATCCAATCAGCACCCCAAAAAAAATCAAAACAGAAAGTGTTAAGAAAAACAGGCCTATAAAAATGCATAACTTTAGGATATTAGCTACCTGGTTAGGCTTCATTGAGTTTATTTCACACTTTTTGTATAGCTCTTGTACGAAAAATTTTCATGAGTGGATTTATAAATATATAAATTTTTTTGACAATAAACCGGGGTCAGAGCCACTTGATTGCTGGATCGCCTAAACCGGGGTCAGAGCCACTTGATTGCTGGATCGCCTACCTTTTAGACCACAGTTAATCAAGTGGATCTGACCCCTCGCCCTATCCTGGATCGCCTATATCCTTCAAGACAATAATTAATCAAGTGGATCTGACCCCTCGTGCGTTATACTTTTGGGGCTTCAAACTCCCCAGGCCCGAGGACTATTCACATGGCTATGCTCCGCGCTTCATTTGTAAGTACAGCCGCACTGCTTTTGCTGACACCCTTTAACGGGGCGACTGCCGCCGAGCATCCTGGCTATATCGAAGACCTCTCTCGCAGCACCACTGGTATTGGTAAATTCTATATGGGGCGCGAAATCTCCTTTGTTATGGGCCACCAGGCTGCCGAATGGTTAAACCGGCCAAGTAGAATCGAAGAAGAGATGCCCGATTCAGTAGTCGAAAACATGAATCTGAATGAGGATGATGTTGTCGCTGATATTGGCGCAGGCTCTGGCTATTTTTCGTTTCGAATCGCCAGGAAAGTGCCCAATGGTAAAGTGCTTGCGGTAGACATTCAGCCTGAAATGCTGGAGCTGATTGAAGACACAAAGGCAAGCGATGGCGTGGATAATATCGAAGGCATATTAGGCCAGATCGATGATCCTAATTTGCCTCTTGATTCGATAGATGCCGCCATTATGGTCGATGCCTATCATGAATTTTCCCACCCGTTTGAAATGATCAACGGCATCACCAATGCCCTGCGACCCGGGGGCAGAATTTTCTTGCTGGAGTATCGCGGCGAAGATGCGTCTGTTCCCATTCGCCCACTGCACAAGATGACCCAAGCGCAAGTGATAAGAGAAATGAATGTCTTTGGCCTGGAACACACGGACACTCTCGATTTTTTACCCTGGCAACATATGATGGTGTTTACAAAGCCCGATATTTAAAATATTCAAGAAACACCATCAAGATATTCTATATCTGCAGGCCCAGCCATGAATTCACCAAAAGTGTCAGGTATAGCCTTATAATATTCCGCGTTTTGATGCACATCCAGGGCTGCTTGATCTGAGTATTGCTCCAGGACTGTGTAAGCACAATTATCTTTTTTAGAACGGTGTAATCTAAAAAATATATTCCCAGCTTCATTTTCGTGTACGGCTTTTTCATACTGAAGAAAAGCATCTTCAAAAGCCTGATTAGTTCCTGGCTGGATTACTAATTTTGCAATTACACCAATTTTCATTGTGCTCACCTATCCTACATTTATAGCTTTGGTTAATGTCTGCATTCTGGTCTGGCCCCACTTTGACGGACCACCTCATTAAGGCACAATCATGTGCCAGGAGGTGGAAAATGGCAAGACGAAAAAGGTATAGCAAGGAGTTTAAACAACAAGCATTAAAAAGAGCAAATGAACCGGGCGTTACAGATGTTTTAGTGTGTGAAGAATTAGGCATCAGTACCCGTCAGCTTCGTCGTTGGAAAGATGCGGTTCTGGAACATGGTGAAGAAGGCGCTTTCCCAGGGCATGGCCAGAGCCGGGATGAAGAGATGACCCGGCTTAAACGGGAGCTGACCAAGGTCAAAGAGGAGCGTGATTTTTTAAAGGAAGCGGCAAGGTTCTTTGCCAAGGAGTCGAAGTGAGATACGACTGTATCTATCGACGTCGCTACCAGCATTCAATCAGGACGATGTGTCGATTGCTGAAGGTCTCCCGCAGTGGTTATTACGACTGGCATATGCGAGCGGAGAGCGCTCGCGCAGTAAAGAATCGCCAACTGACACGATTGATCCAACAGTTACACCTGGACAGTAATGGTGTTTATGGGGCGCGCAAGATACACCGGGATCTGCTTGAGTTAGGTGAGCCCTGTGGCCGACATCGGGTTGCCCGTATTATGCGTAAAGCCGGCCTTAAAGGCTGTCCGAAACGACGCTTCCGTCGTTACGAGAACGCTGTTCCCAATCATCCTGTAGCAAATAATTTACTCCAGCAAGACTTTGGCGCAGCAAGAATGAATGAACGCTGGTCTTCAGATATTACCTACATCTGGACAAGACAGGGTTGGCTGTTTCTGGCGATTGTGATGGATCTTTTTTCCAGGCGTATTGTGGGTTGGTCGATGAATAAACTCATCAGCCGCCACCTGGTGATTGATGCGATGGCTATGGCCCTGGGACAAAGAGATAAACCTCAGTTACATCATTCTGATCGGGGATCGCAGTATACGAGCGACGACTTCCGTGATTTACTGCGAAAGCATGGCATCGAATGCAGCATGAGTGGACGAGGAAACTGTTACGATAATGCGCCGGTAGAAAGCTTCTTCTCCTCACTTAAACGTGAACGAGTAAGACGACAAACTTATCGAACTCGAGACGAAGCCAAAGCTGATGTGTTCGATTACATTGAGTGTTTCTACAACCGGAAAAGACGTCATTCAACGCTGGGATACATCAGCCCAGTGGAGTTTGAAAACCGGACATTAGCACTAAACTAGGTGGTCCGAATTAATGGGGCCAGACCATTCGGTCAATAGAGGACATTAACACTACTGTATTTTTACTCTGACCCCAAATATTCTTGCGCTAACTCTACTTATCACTCTGCATCAGGTTCATTAAATTCATAGACGCAGGGGGCGACGCCCTGGCAATTGAACTGAACCGGGCCGCTCAGGATGGTCCGGTTATAGTCATTGATGAAATCATTCATTTGATTAAACGCTGTGACAGCAGGGCTGGGATTGCCATTCAGGTACTCAATGTAGTCGTTGTTAAGTGCCAGCTTGTAACTGGCCTGGCTTACTGCGGGGTTGGCGGGATCATCGAGCAATGCCGTCAGTGTTTCATTTTCTCTTTCCAGGCGCCTGCTTATGCGCGCATAGTCACTCTGTCGGGTTATGATGGTGAACAGTTCTTCCACCAGCGCCGTTTCCTCCTGGTAGGTTGCTGCCGACAAAGCTGGATTTTCCGGACATCCCGCACTCTGCCCATTACGGCTGCGGAACTGAATACAGCTCTCCACATATTCTCTGTTTAGTTCATCCTGCATGGTGAGCAGGTATCTGGCCAGAGCTTCCCCAAGGGAAAAATCATCGCCTTCAGGTGCCTGGACAATTTCCTCCAGGGTAGCGTTGTCATCGCCGCTGCCCTCAGCGCTTTCCTCAGGCAGGGGGAGTGGTTCTATAGGGAGCGACACTACTTCCAGATCAGCCGACGGATCAGAGCGAAAATCTTCCAGCACCTGAGGGGAAAACTCCTGTGGGACATTGGCGGATTCCGACAAGGCAATGGCTTCTGACACATCACTATCAGGGGCTTCTATTACAAGAGTCTGTGGATCCTCATTCACTTTCAGGATGACCAGCGACAGGGCAACAAAAAGCACAAGACCCAGCAGTATATGATGGTGCGTCTTGCCTTGAGCACGCCCGCTTCTCATTTCCCTGGTATGCCGGGAATTTTCATTCCCATTGCTGTCCTGATTGCCCTCCTCATTGAGAACAGTGTTGTGCTTCTCAGTAGTCATCGGATTAAACCCCTCCTGTTCTTTGCTTTCGGCCATGTAAAACCGCTATGCATTAAATGATGGTATAGCTATCAGGAAAGCCAGGTTTTGTCTGATATCAACAAATAGACAGGAAATCAAAGGGGTCAGAGCCGACTATTCACCCGCTTCTGCTCTACGAAAAAGCAAATTCACTAATCTCTCCTAGACTGATACCACGAAATCTCAATGGATTGAGGGTACGGCATTGCCGTATGGATAATAAAGAGTGAATACAATATTTAGGGTCAGAGTAAGAATTTCATAGGTATGGGCTTTTACTCCGGCCCTAATTATTTATCAGGCCAAATAAACCCAATAGGTCTATTTTTACTCGGTTCCATTGCCAGAATTCTGTCGAGAGCCTGAAATACAATCTCAAACTTCTCATCATATTCGAAACGTAGCGATTCGATTGTTACTTTAAGATCACTGGTTTCGGTGATTAGTTGCCGTAATTGAACAAAGGCTCTGATGATGGCGATATTTACTTCTATTGCCGTTTTACTTTTTAAAACACTGGATAACATGGCAATACCTTGTTCTTTGAAGGCATACGGCATAGTTCGACGACCACCCCATCTTGAGATCACATTTTGTGATTTCAAGATTGAGTATTCATCCTGAGCAAGCTGAAACATGAAATCTTTAGGGAATCGTTCAATATTACGTTTTACTGCCTGATTTAACTGCCGAGTCTCCACGCCATATAAAGCGGCTAAATCAGTATCCAACATGGCTTTAGCGCCTCTGACCACAAAGACCGAGGGTAAAATTACATCCAGGTTGATGTTTGTAGATTGGCACATACTGAATTCAGTATAGTCGCCATTTCTAATTTTTCTGATGCAGCTTGAAAACCGGAGTCAGAGCCATTTGATCTAATGAATAGGGCCTTGTCTCCAGGAGTTTTATCTCTGACCGTGTTTATCGTATATGCTAAATACAATCCTGTTAGCTAGAGTGTTATATTCAGCTTTACATGGAGGGCATCATGAACAAAATTCCACATCCTGAATCCAGTGACCAGACAGAATCTGACGCATCATTCAAAAAAAGTCATAGCCGACGTGATCTGTTAGTTGCGGGCTCCGCCGCGGCCCTGACTCTGAGTCTGCCATCAACCGTACTGGCCCAGGCACTCGTTGAAAAATTCAAACGCATTCCGATACAGTACATCGCCGCGCTTGGTGATCCGCAGTCAAGCTCTGGAAATAATGCCCATGAGTGGGGTATCTGGCCTCTGGATCCCGGCCCCCGGGGTGTCGATCTGGATGACTATCCAAGGCTGCGGGACAATGGCGGGGTTGCCCCTGACCAGTGGCAATTTGATAACGAGGACTGGTGGCTGGAAGAACACGGTCTGATTATGGAAGCACCGGATTTCCCCATGCCTGCGGGGCGCTACATTGTGACCGGCGACCGCGAAATTCAGGCAATCCTGACGGTAGAAGCGCCGGCTGCTGATGGTTCACAGCAATGGGAACTGGACAATGATGCGTCTATCTATGATGTCACCCACCTGCGCTGCCGTTCCGGGCGTTATACGCCTACATCAAATGGGTATTGTTCGCCGGCCAGTGCAAACAAGCGAGACTTTCCAGTGGCCCCCGGGGCCGATATGCCGGGGGTTGATGGGTGTAATAAGCTGGATTATCAGGTGTTGATTATTACGGCGGTTTCGGAGGATAACGTTTAAGGTTTGACCCCAATTTCCTTTTGCTTCGCCTGGCGGAGATCGCTTTGCTCTTCCGCCCTACACCTAACGTCTTACCTGTGAGTTCCCCCCTAGCTGCGCCCGGCGGACGTCGCTTCGCTCTTCCGCCCTACACCTAACGTCGTGCCTGTGAGTTCCCCCCTAGCTGCGCTCGGCGGACGTCGCTTCGCTCTTCCGCCCTACACGTAACGTCGTGCCTGTGAGTTCCCCCCTAGCTGCGCTCTTCCGCCCTACGTCCTCTTTCGCTATACCAATAAAAGCTTGACTGTACTATTACAAATGTACTACTGTAATAGTACAGTTGAATTTAGAGACATGCCCGTGATTGAACTCAGCGTGGACTACCATTCCGGAATTCCGGTATACAAGCAGATCATTGCGGCCATTACTTCAGCCATTCAGTTGGGTGAGATGAATGATGGCGACAAGCTGCCATCCATCCGCGAATTGTCCAGCCAGTTGAATATCAATCCCAATACCACGGCCAAAGTGTACCGGGAGCTGGAACTGACCGGGTTGATTGAGAGTCGGGCTGGCAGCGGCAGTTTTGTACTGCCCCAGGAAGACACATCTCTGACTTCTGCTGAAAAATATTCACTGGTGCATTCGCTGTTCACTTCCCTGCTACTTGAAGCCAGGAAATTTCAAATTAGTGAGCAGGAAGTGTTTGCCCTGTTGGAAAAGGAGACATCATCATGAACCGTATAAAAACCAGCTTTAACATAATCTATCAATCGTTGAAGTTGATGCAGCTACATCCAAAATTACTACTGTTTCCAGTGCTCAATTTCATCGGCATGATTTTTATTATTGCTTTTTTTGCCTTGCCGTTGCTGTTTGATACCAGCGTATTAACGCTGAAAGAGGATTTCCCATCAATCATTGAGACAATAGGCGAGCGTAGTGAGACTAACCAACAGGAAGAACAAGTAGTACAGGAAAACGGGGATCACGTCTTTTTTGGGCCGGGCGCTTTTAATAACGAACCGGTATGGACAACGCCCTTTCTGCCCACGGCCTTTTTGTACCTGCTGACCATGTTCCTACTGACCTATATCAACGTGGCCTTTTACCGGGAAATCATGCAGGCCTTTAACGGTAATCGGGTGTCCATCAGCCGCGGCCTTGCCTTTGCCAACACCAAACTGCGCGCCATACTGGTGTGGTCATTGCTGGCCGGCATTGTTGGCCTGATCATTCGCCAGTTAGAAGAAAACGTAGGGTTTGTTGGCCGCTGGATCCTGGCGTTTGTCGGCTTCTCCTGGAGTATAGCCAGTGTGTTTGCTATTCCTGTGATCATCAGGGAAGAGCAACAAAGTAATCCCATGAATTACTTGAAAACGTCCGCCGCCATGATTCAGAAAACCTGGGGCGAAGGTTTGGTGGGTGTGATTAGCCTTTCGTTGGCGTTCTTACTGATCTTTATACTCACTGTTCCTCTGGCAGTTGTTCTGATGATCGCCCTGCCTTTAAATGCCATTGTAGTCATGATTGTGATGTTCAGCCTTATTTTTACCCTGGGGTATTTATCTATGGTGGTAAGGGATATTTTCCTGTGCGGGCTCTATGTCTATGCGACTGAAGGTGTTGCACCAGGCGCTTACGAACCGGAATTGATGGCAGGGGCATGGAAGGTAAAGAAAGTGAAGAAGTCGAAAAAATGACAATGGGGTCAGAGCCTAATTAACTTTCAATAAACCAGGTCTCCCTCCCTTTATTGGGGAGCCTCCCCTGCAAATTCTCTAATTTATCCTACACTGAACCGGGTTAACTCAATGGATTGAGAGTACGGCATTGCCGTATGGGTCAGGGATGAATACAATAGTTGAAACAAAGGTGTTTACTAAGAAAGCTGCAGCAACCTGGAGCGAATCTGAAAAAGATGAATTTATCGGCTTCATAGCCAGAAATCCCCTTGCAGGAAACGTTATTCCCGGCACAGGGGGTGTAAGAAAAGTTCGCTGGAGTAGGCAAGGGATTGGTCATCGTAGTGGGGTCAGGATTATTTATTACAACAAGACCTTCACAGAAACCTGGCTGTTAGCCCTGTATGCCAAGAACGAGAAAATAAAGTTGCCCGTGAATGCTATGGTAAAAATGAGGGATGAAACTTATGTCTGATGAAATAGGCCCAGAGGCACAGGAAATAATCGATGATATCCGCGCTATTAAAGCAGGCGCACCACACCGAAGATATTCGCCAGAACAGCTACAGGTGCTATGCACAAGACTGGATCTGAAAATGTCGCAGCCGCAGTTTTCAAAACTCCTGGGTGTACCTGTAGGTACCATCCGTGACTGGGAGCAAGGCCGAAAGCAGCCAGGCAGTGCAGCGATTACTCTGCTCAAGGTGGCTGAAAAGCATCCTGAGGTACTGGAAGAAATTGTTGCCTGAAAAAATTTAGCTAGCTCTGACATTGCCTGCGAATTATTTTGGCGGACATCGGGCTGCGCCCTCTTCCGCCCTACAAAAAGCACCTTTCATGCAGTTTTTTCTAGCTTGGCCCGGCGGAGATCGCTGCGCTCTTCCGCCCTACGACAGGTCGAAAATTAAAGAATCTGGACTATAGTGAATTAACCGCAATTACTGTTTTGTTTATATATACAAATGTATATACATTAAGGTTTATACTGTCCATGGAATTTGAATGGGACCCAGGGAAAAGGGCCGCTAATCTGCTTAAACACGGATTAGATTTTAAAGATGTTGCAGAAATATTTGAAGGAGCAATTCTCACAAATGTCGACATGCGGAAGGATTACGGAGAAATACGACACCAATGTGTGGGCAAACTAAAAAGCAGGATTGTAGTGGTCGTTTATACAAAACGCGGAAATTCCTATCGCATAATTACGATGAGAAAAGCCAATGAAAGAGAAAAAAAAAGGATCTATCAAAAGCGACCTGAAACGCCTTGATGCCATGACAGACGATGACATCGATTACTCTGATATTCCAGAATTGGATGAAGAGTTCTGGGCTAACGCTGAGTGGTACATTGGTGGCAAAAAAGCAATTTCCATCCGTGTAGATGAAGAAGTTCTCGCATTTTTCAAATCAAAAGGGAAAGGCTACCAAACAGCAATGAATAATGTGCTGAGACAGTACATGGAAGCACACACCAAAAAGCGGTAAGCCTCACAACATCATTTTGAAATGGGTTTACTGAGTAGGATCAGTCCCATCCACAGGCGCGCCCGTATTCGACGACCCCATAAACAAGGTAGTGCCATCCGGAAATGTCAGGTTTCTGCCGTTTGCCCTTTGCCCGCCATCTCTAGCCTGATATCCGGTGACTCTTATTTCTGTACCCGTGGGTAGTGAATTGCGGTTAAAGCCGCGCCTAAACATCGAGTTGGGTGCGCCCGCTTCAATCTCCCAGATTTCCGGGCTACCGGCTTCACTCGCTACTTCAATAGTGATCCAGCTATGGGGATTTATCCATTCGGTTTTTGTGACAACGCCGCTTAATTCAATAGGCCTGGCTGCATCAAATTCGGCAGCAAAGGCATGATGGGCTAATGACACTTGCGAGCCTAATGACAATATCAGGCCTGACAATATTACGGGGTATTTGATCGACATCGCTTTTCTCTCTACTGGTTACTGGCTATTGAGCAGGCTGGAAGTCAAAGGAGCCCCTGAGGGTATTCTCCATTGCCCGGTAATTGCCTTCATGACAGGCGAACTCATAAAGATGTTCTGGTAGCGCATAGTTTGGATCATCACCGACCCAGGGCATGGCCATGGTCCAGGGCTGTGTCCAGAGGGTGGGATCCTCAACAGTGATTTCATAGTTAAGGGTATTGTCATCCAGACGCCTGAATGTTTCAGTCACCTGCATATTATCCATAGGAAACTGCATGGGTGGCCCTGCACGTCCGCCATCCATCCACTGCTTGGCGTAATTGCTGTTTACGATGACCAGGGTATCGCCTTCCCAATGTCCCCTGGAATCGCCGTTCCAGAAGCGAACTTCCTCAGGAAGTGGCGGCCGGCCATCAAGGGGAATGATACGCGCGTCATGCATGCTCTCGTAAAAAATAACCACGTGGTCCTGGGTTTGTAATATCTGCGTGCCATGATTGTAGGCCTGCCAGATGCGCGGCATGGGTCGGGCAACACAGCGCTCGTACGCCGGTAAATCGAGCAAGGTACGGTAGGCCGTTTTTACATACGGCTCTTCACCATATTGCCGCGCCGCCATATCAGCATTGTATGCATCAAGGATGGCCTGGCCATTTTCAGTCACGGCAGGCAGGCGTCCGTTAGCGGGCTCGACAATCAATGAGGTGCGCGACAACAATTGGCCGGTTTCGTTATCTGTCCAGATAGTGTCATAAGACGCTATCCTTCCCGGTGTGTTGGTTTGTCCACTAAGTGCCCTGCGTGCGGCAAAGTTTCCTTCCTGTTCGTCCAGCTCTTCAGGGGTGTAATTGGCTTTTTCACCCAGGGCCAGCGGCCGCTCAAGGGGCGTGTTCGTGGCGAAGGTATACACACCCTGCAGATCAGGGTGTCCCCAGGCTGTCATGCCTTCTGCCTGAGTTGCTGCTTCGGACACAGCATTGTTTTGGGTTGGGGCTTCCTCAACCTGGCCGCATGCGGCGAGCAACAACAAGGTAGTTGTAACAAAAATATTGCGTTGATTATTCATTCGTTTTCTCCTGATTGGAGTATATGGTCATACATAAATGTTTCGGCAAATTCCACGCACTTGAATTCCATCAGTTGAGCATTATCCTCAACACGCCGATATAACGGCATCGATATTGTCCAGGGGCGGGTAAATACTTCCGGGTCTTCAATGGTGGCTTCGTAGTTCACATGGTTCGGGCCTGCTGGCGTATAGCGCTCTGTGACAACCAGGGCTTCGCTATGAAAATTACCAGCCCGGTCGAACCAGGTCTGTGCAGTCTGGTCCGTCACTTCAACAACCAGGGTGTCGCCTTCATAGTGGCCAATAGACCAGCCCATCCACGACAGAGCCGGGCTTACAGGCTCGGCGTTGGTGTGGACGATGCGAGTGGCGTTGGCATATTCATAAACGATTAATACCTGCTCTGCAGTCTGGACTATTTGAAATGGATACGGCATGTACGTCGCGCGCGGGACACCTGGCAGATAACATTTTGCTTCGCCGTCGCCGCTGCTTTCATTAATGGCCCGAGTGATTGGACGGGTTAAGCGGCCGGCAAAATTCTCGCGCTGCTTTTCCAGTGCCCAGTCCTGATAAGGGATTTCCCCGCCTTCTATAACACCTGGTCCGGCTGGCACCGCAAGAAGAGCCCCCAGCATCTCGGGATACACCGATGGCTGGGCCGCATGGGGACGTACATCCCAATGGGCTGTGTTGAGCGTCTGCCAGATGCCGTTAAAGTCAGGCAACTGTGTTCCCGGCAGGCGTGGCGGAACATACTCCTGAGATTGCGCCTGCAGCGGTATAGCCGCGAGGATTGCGGTCACTGCCAGCAATGACAACCGCAGTCCTGTTGATTTAACCATCCCATTCCAAAAGGTAAGGTGCATACGACATTTCCTCTGCGCCAAATTAACAACACTAAAGTGAACTATCGTACTCTTAAATAATCCCGGTGAAAATAGATGAGGGTTAGTTGCTAGCCGTACCAGCAGGTGGATGTGGAGTCACTGTCCCCACCTCAAAGGTCAGGGGGATGCCAGGGATCTTGGTGAGGGTCAAGCTGACAGGTCCGTCCTCGGCCTGAATGCCGGAAATGAGCATTTCATGGGAGCGATAAAAGGCATCACAACTTTCCCCCACGGGTATTGGTGGCAGCAAATTGAAATTCGTGACGCTATACCAGCCTTGTTCATTGCGCTGGAAATCAGCCTGGTAGCGCTCATTACCTCGATAGGTAATGCTGCTCAGCTGTAAAGTGCCTTCGCTTTCATTCCAGATATTGCCTTCTGCCACGGTGTTTTCACATATTTCTCCCAGCTTGTGGCCAAGATTTTCTGGCTCCAGTTCACGGGATATATCCAGCAGCGCCTCGCAATCGGAATTCACGGTAAAACCTTCCTGGAATGAAATCCCTGAATTGAGTATCTGAAAACCATCCTGCAAATTACCAAAGAGCACACCCAGACCAGCGAAGTTGGCTATCTCGGGATAGTAGCGCCGTATCTGCTGCGCGCTGGAAAGCAAAAAGAAATTATTGTCGCGAAACTGGTAAAGCTCGTAATTCAGAAAGTTCAAGTCGATGGGAAACGTCAGCCCCACCATGCCTTCACGACTGACCAACGTGGTTAATATGTGCGTGGTGCCAATGTTCTCCAGCGACATGGGCCGCCCCCCTCGGGTTAGCACCACTTCCCGGCCTGCCAGACGCAGCAGATTACCTTGCTCGAAATTGTAGAGGGGATCTGCCTCACACAAACCTGTTTCTATCTGCGACAAAAGATTGGTATTGATATAACGGATGGCGGAAATGCGTGCAGTAATGTTCTCTTCGCTGATCTGCTCTGGTCCGGAATCCACCAGCAAACTGTTACCCGCCAGAAAGGCCTGCTGATGCTGAACACCCATCAGAGACAGCAGTGTGGGTGCCAGGTCCATGTGCGTACCTTGTTTTTCCACTTTGCCGGTCATGCCCGCATTGAGGATATTCACAAACAACTTGCGCTCGTACTCTTCAGGGTAAAATTCCATGCCGGTATTACGCATGTGCAGGTGGTCACTCATCAAAAATACCACCGTGTTTTCCCAGGCCGGGCTCTGTTTCAGGTGGTTTACAAAATTGGCAATCAGTTGATCGGTGCAGTGCACAGCATGGAAAATATTGTTATCGATTTCCGGGTAAGGCGTGCAACTGGCTGAGGGCGTGCCATCAGGTGGGTGCGCATCTACAGTGAGAACAGTGAAGTTGAACGGCTGATTGGCATCAGCTGCTTCCTGGACCACTGCATCAAACCGATCTTCGGCAAGCCCAAGCAGACTGTCGTCAAACAGCCCCCAGGGACCAAGATAATCTTCATCATCAAGCAAGGGGCGCAGCTCCTCAAGCCCGTTAACTTCATCGTAGCCGTGGGAAGTCAGAAACACGCCTTTGCCGGCAAAGCGCGTGGTGGCCCCGCCCATAAAAACCTGTTGATAGCCGCCTGCGTCGAGAATGTCGCCGAAACAGACGCCCTCTTGCAAAAACCCGTTGCGCAGAATGTCATTACCACCGGGACCCGGCGGGATTAACAGCGGCGTGCCGCACTGTGAAGAGAGGATGCCAGCTACGGTGAAATTGGTACCGTTGGTCTGATAAATGTTTTCAAAGGACAGGGCTTCATCCGCGAGGGAATTCAAAAAAGGAGTCAGGCCGGGATAAACCGATTCATCCGTATACATTTTCTCGATACTTTCCAGATAAATCATGACCACATTTTTGCCAGCCACTACGTCGTCGGTCATATTAAAAAGCGCTTCGCGATTCAGCCCCGACGCTTCCCAATCAATCGAAGACAAATCCATATTGCGCTGACTGGATTCGCGCATGCTGTAATCCGCTAAAGCAGTCAGGTCAGGATCAACAATTAGCGCCAGCAGCAACCCGGGAATGATCAACGGTGTACGGTTTTCAAGTTCAAAAGTATGTACTTTGCTGACAGCAACAACCGCCAGCACGGCGGTCAGCCCCAGAAAACCAAAAAACAGGGTCACCAGGAGCGGGTAGGCATTCACACCAAATTCAAAGGTCTGCAGATTGGCATGAAAGACAAACTCTTCGTTGTAACTTTCCCCCTGCAGGTAAAAAGACACCAGTCTGCTCGCCGTAAACAAAGTCAGGACTTCCACAGTGATTATCGCAATACCAAAGCGCGCCCATTTATTCGGTACATGCACTAACAAGCGCCAGACCAACAGCAGGAAAACACCTAAAAAGGCCGCAGCACGAACAAACCACCAGCCGCTATGCACCAGGTTGAATTGGTAGCTGAGCAATACGGTAGCCAGCAACATGACAAGTATCCCTGCACCGGACAGTGTCATGCTAAGTGGTTGTTTGGAAAGATTCCTGAAGAACTGCATAGTTAGAGAAGTGTACCCCGTCAGCCCTAGTTGGACATAATCACCTGATTGCTTAAGAGTCACTTATAGCCCATCGTTA
>JGI24922J38493_100565_pt1 | contig 22925 bp, 21 predicted proteins | sample LinPFosplate10_FD_38493 | JGI IMG/M metagenome (IMG submission 38493)
TGCAGGTCGACTCTAGAGGATCCCACCTCGTTCGACGCTAGCCAGAATCTCTTCGTGCATCTTGCGGCGATCATACGGAATCGAATCAGAGTTCGTTCGTTGCTGTAATCGTCTATGACGGTTGTGAAATCGTTCTCTTGCCTGCAGTACCCGCCGAGAAGAAAGTCCAGGCCATAATGAAGATTCATTACTTGGAGGCATTTCAGCAGGGCCGATCGATATACACGCCACGGGACATGGGCCAACGCACAATCTACAGCCTGTGCATTCGTCCTCAATCACGGTGTGCATCATTTTCGCAATGCCAATAATTGCGTCGACAGGGCAGGCCTGAATGCAGAGTGTACAGCCAATGCATTCAGCCTCTACGATGAAAGCCTGTTGCGGAGGATGAGATGGGCCGCATTCGGGGTCGAGAGAAATCAGGGATTGATCGAGCAGTGTAGCCAGGCCCTTGATCGTGACCTCACCGCCGGGGGGGCAGCGGTTGATAGAGGTTTTTGAATCGGCAATAGCTTGAGCGTACGCTTTACAGGAGGGATAGCCGCATTGGGTACACTGGGTTTGTGGTAGATAGTGGTCGATAGCCGCAACGTGAGCGGAGGTGGGCAAGTGTGTTTCTGGCATGAGTATTGCCTGGCTATAAATGGGGGGCTAGGAACTCGAACAGCCTGTCCACATCATCAGAATTATTGTAAAGATGGGGCGTGATACGAACAGAGTCCCCTCGAACACTTACGAAAACATTTTGTTTTGCTAACTCAACGGTAAGATTCGAGGGTACGCCACCAGGGAGACGAACCCCTAGGAAGTGGCCAGCGCGATGCGAGCGGTTGCCAACCTTAAGACCGTTTTCTACTGCGCGACTAGCGATGATGTCGGTCATACCGGTAATTGTCTTTTGAATGGATTCTATCCCCCAGTCGATGATTTGCTGAAATCCAACGATCATCGGGGGCAGCAGTGCGAAATTTGATCGTTCCCCCATGTCGAATCGACGGGCGCCAGCTTGGTATTCGTCCGTGTAGCTCACAAGAGCGGTGAAATTGTCGGACCCCGCGCGATTTGCCCAACCGGGTTCTATGGGCTGTCCATTTTGATGTTTGGGCGCAACATAAAGAATTCCGGTCGAGTAAGGACCGAGCAGCCATTTGTAACAGGATGCTACAAGAAAGTCGGGCTGAATACGGTCAATGTCCAGCGGCATGGCGCCGAGGCTTTGTGTCGCATCCACGACGAGGGCCGCATCATATTTACGTAAAGAAGCAGACACCAATTCGAGATCGATCAGGCCGCCATCGGTCCAATGGCAGTGCGGCAACGCAGCCAGTGCCGTTTTCGAATTAATGGCATTGAGTATCGTTTGCGTCCAATCACCATCTGCTGGGCGCGCTACCGTCTTAAGTTTCACACCTGATCGCCGGGCTAACTCCATCCAACCATAGACATTCGAGGGAAATTGTTCCTCGAGCACAAGAATCTCTTGGTCGGTTGCAAAGCTAAGATTCTGCATTGCGGTGGCGATTCCGTAACTGGTAGCAGGAACCAGTGAGATATCGTTTGCGTCACAGCCGATAATGATTGCGGCGAGCCCGCGGACGATTTCAACATCGGAGAAAAAGTCGGCTGGCGTAATCGCCCAAGGTTGGCCTTTAAAGCGCATGCCGCCGATGCCAGCATTTATGGCCCTGTGCAGCAGTGGTGACATATACGCACAGTTCAGGTATGCGACATCTTGGGGAATATCGAAAAGTGATCGCTGATTTGGTAGGGCTGTGGGTGCCACGATAGCAGGCTGTAGGTATTAACGGACCCGCATACCGGGCTTGGCGCTGGCGTCCGGCTCGATCAAAAAGATACCCTCATCGTCGTCAGTGCCAGAAGCCGCCAGCACCATGCCTTCTGAGACACCAAAACGCATTTTTCGAGCGGCGAGGTTGGCCACCAAAACAACTTTTCGGCCTATTAACTTCTCTGGATCGTAAGCTGATTTGATGCCAGCGAAAACATTACGAGTGTCACCCCCGATGTCTAACGTAAGTTGCAGCAGTTTGTCTGCGCCTTTGACGTGGGAGGCAGCCGTAACCAACGCCACTCGAAGATCGATTTTGGCGAAGTCATCAATCGAGATTTCCGGATTGATGGGATCTGCGTTTAAGTGCTGTCCGCTACTAGCCTTGTCTGGTTCATTAGAGTCTTTGATCATGGCATCAATATCCGTTGGTTCAATTCTATCGAGGAGACGAGTGAATGTTTCGATACGGTGATCGAGCAGCGGTCGATCAAAGTTCTTCCAGGACTCTGGGGAACCAATTGGGCTGTTGAGAAAATGTTCAGTTCTGGTAGCCAGCGTCGGGACGACTGGGCTTAGCCAGATCATCAACAAGCGAAACAAGTTAAGCCCCAGCGTGCATATGGCTTGCAGTTGTTGATCTTTTCCGGTTTCGCGTGCAATCGTCCAGGGTTGCTCTGCGTTTAAATACTGGTTTGCCCGGTCCGCGAAGAACATTATCTCCCGCATCGCCCGACTGAATTCTCTCGCCTCGTAGGCCGCTATGATGGTTTTGTTTCCTTTAATAAAGTCGTCGAACAGACTAGAGTCAGGAAGGTGAGAGCCTAACCTGCCATCAAAACGACGCGAAATAAATCCGGCACAGCGACTGGCAATGTTCACGACTTTGCCGACAAGATCAGAGTTTACGCGCTGTGCGAAATCGTCAAGATTAAGGTCGATGTCCTCGACACGGCTATTTAGTTTTGTCGCAAAGTAATAACGAAGGTATTCAGAATCAAGTTGGTTCAGGTAGGTGCGGGCTGTGATATATGTGCCGCGCGATTTCGACATTTTTTGCCCGTTAACAGTAAGGAATCCGTGCGCGAACACCGAGGTCGGTTTACGGAAACCGGCTCCATGAAGCATAGCGGGCCAGAATAGAGTATGAAAATACAATATGTCTTTGCCGATAAAATGATACAACTCGGCAGTCGACTCGGCACCCCAGTATGAGTCGAAATCAATTCCTTCTCGGTCACACAAGCTTCGGAAACTGGCCATATATCCAATTGGGGCATCGAGCCAGACATAAAAATATTTGCCTGGTTGGTCAGGGATTTCGAAACCGAAGTAGGGGGCATCGCGTGATATATCCCAATCCCTGAGGCCGACAGTGAACCACTCTGCTAATTTGTTTTTGACTTCAGGTTGTAGTATTCCAGCAGATTCAGTCCAGTCTTTAAGCATCGGCTCAAAATCAGCCAGCTTGACAAAAAAGTGTTCTGACTCCCGTTCTATCGGGGTAGCACCTGAGATAGCAGACACGGGATCTTTAAGATCGGTTGGCGCATAGGTAGCACTGCACGACTCACAATTGTCCCCATATTGATCTTGTGCCCCGCAGCGTGGGCAGGTCCCGCGGATAAAGCGATCGGGTAAAAATATCTCCTCAACAGGGTCATAGGCCTGCCGGATTGTGCGCTGGGAAATGTGGCCGCTATCGTCGAGTGCACGGTAGATGTACTCCGAATAGTGTCTATTTTCGGGAGAGTGAGTAGTGTGGTAGTGATCAAATTGAATCTGAAAATCGTCAAAATCTTCTCGATGTTCATGCCCTATCTGTTCGATCAATATTTCCGGTGAAATTCCTTCCTTACGGGCCTGCAACATAATGGGGGTGCCGTGCGCATCGTCTGCACAAACATAGTAGACAGTGTGGCCACGGCCACGAAGGTAGCGCGTCCAGATATCCGTCTGGATGTATTCGACCAAGTGTCCGAGATGAATCGGCCCATTGGCATAGGGCAAGGCACTGGTGACGAGGATATTTCGTCGGGTGTTGATCATCAATTGAAGTGACTTACTGGGGGTCAGGGAAATATTTGAACACGCTGTTAAATATCAGTGGGTAACAGCGTGATCGATATTGTCGCAGGTTAGACGAAAAGAACACGGCTGACGGGAAATTATATCCCAATGGTCGCCATGGTCGGGCGGACCTCTATGATAAAATTTCCCTTTCTCGTGGTGACTTTTACAAATGGGATCAAGTTAATTGGATACAGTTTCAGTCACAGAAAAAAGCGCGTCGGAATCGGCAGTGGAGGCAGTCCGGCAGGTGCTTTCGGGTATTGACGATCCACACATGAAGAGGGACCTAGTCGCGGCCGGGGAGGTCGATGAGGTTATTGTCGATGGCGATGTAGCGAGAATTCGGATTGTACTGGGATACCCTGCGGCATCGTGGGCTAATTTACTCAAGTCGTTGGTTCTGGAGCGGGTGGTTTCTGTGGAAGGAATACAAAACGCGGAAGTTGCCATTGAGACGAAAATTGTAGGCCATGAAGTGCAAAAAGGAGTCAGCCCGATTGACGGAGTTCGGAACATGATAGCGGTGGCCTCGGGGAAGGGGGGTGTAGGCAAGTCGACAGTGTCGGTGAATTTGGCCTTGGCATTGGCAGCCGAGGGCAGTAGGGTCGGTATTTTGGATGCGGATATTTATGGTCCCAGTCAGCCTCGAATGCTCGGAATTCGGGGTCAGCCCAAGTCTTCTGATGGGAAAAGTCTGGAACCAATGATCAGTCATCAACTGCAGGCCATGTCGATTGGTTTTCTGATCGATGAGGAAACGCCAATGATTTGGCGGGGACCGATGGTGACGCAAGCGCTAGAGCAATTGCTTAACGACACGCGTTGGGATGATTTGGATTATCTCGTCATCGATTTGCCACCAGGAACGGGGGATACCCAGCTCACGCTGGCGCAAAAAGTGCCTGTCTCGGGTGCGCTGATTGTGACCACGCCACAGGACATTGCGCTTCTTGATGCAAAAAAAGCTTTGAAGATGTTCGAGAAAGTTGAAATACCGGTGCTCGGAGTTGTCGAAAATATGAGCACTCACATTTGCAGCAGTTGCGGACATGAGGAACATATTTTCGGTGAAGGTGGAGGCAGTCGAATGGCGAGCGAATACGAGGTCGATTACTTTGGTGAGATACCGTTGGCGCGCAGCATTCGAGAAGGCACAGATTCCGGTAAACCGACAGTGGTTTCAGAGCCTGACGGGCAGTTAGCAGACATCTATCGGACTATTGCACGCAATGTATCCGGAAGACTAGCAGCGCGAAAGCGCGATTACACGGATGTCTTTCCTTCGATAGTCATCCAGAACAGTTGAGGTCTGGTTAAGGAAGGTGACAATCAAATCGGACAGGTGGATCCGTCAAATGGCGGAAGAGCGCGGCATGATTGAGCCGTATGTTCCCCATCAGATTGCCTCTGTTGAAGAAAAACGTATTGTTTCATACGGCACGTCGAGTTACGGCTACGATGTACGTTGTTCTACGGAATTCAAGATCTTTACGAATATCAATGCAGCTGTGATTGACCCCAAGGCGTTTGATGATTCTAGTTTTATTGAATTTCAGGGTGATGTTTGTATCATCCCACCGAATTCGTTTGTACTCGCACGGACGATCGAATATTTTCGGATTCCAAGAAATGTCCTTACCATTTGTGTCGGCAAGTCAACCTACGCGAGGTGTGGAATTATCGTTAATGTGACACCCTTTGAACCCGAATGGGAAGGCTATGTCACACTGGAATTCTCCAATACAACACCATTACCGGCTAAGATTTATGCGAATGAAGGTGTGGCTCAAGTGATTTTTTTTGAGAGTGAAGAGGTGTGCGAAATTTCTTATAAGGACCGCAAAGGAAAATATCAGGGGCAAACCGGCGTTACCTTACCGCGAACCTGATGATATAGCATGGCCGGCAACACATTTGGACAGCTGTTTAGAGTAACGACTTTTGGAGAGAGCCAGGGTCCAGCACTCGGGTGCGTTATCGACGGGTGTCCAGCGGGATTGATGCTCGACGAGTCTGAGATTCAGCGGGATCTTAATCGACGGCGTCCCGGGCAGTCTCGTTACACCAGTCAAAGGCGAGAACCGGACACGGTCGAGATTTTGTCTGGAGTCTTTGAGGGGAAAACAACGGGTGTGCCAATAGGCTTGCTGATTCGGAACATCGATGCGCGATCACGGGATTACGAACCAATACGACGATTGTTTCGGCCGGGGCATTCAGATTACACCTACTATAAAAAGTACGGGCACCGTGACCACCGCGGCGGTGGCCGATCCTCGGCTCGGGAAACAGCGATGCGGGTTGCGGCCGGCGCAATAGCGCGTAAATATTTAGACGAACATGCCGGGATCACGGTCCAAGGTGCGTTGACCCAAATGGGCGAGATTTCTATTGATCTCGTCGATTGGGAAAGTGTGGATCAGAACCCGTTTTTCTGCCCTGATCCAGCGCGGGTGCCCGAATTAGAGCAGTTAATTGATGCCATGCGACGAGAAGGCGATTCGGTGGGGGCTCTCTTAACGATTGTTGGGCGTGGTATGCCAGCCGGACTCGGTGAACCGGTTTTTGACCGGTTGGATGCAGATATTGCTGGGGCTATGATGTCGATTAATGCAGTGAAAGGCGTGTCCCTTGGTTCTGGTTTTTCGAGTGTGGAGCAGCGAGGCTCTAGTCACCGTGATGAAATCTCTCCGCAAGGATTTTTGAGTAACAATGCTGGCGGGACGCTTGGGGGTATTTCTACAGGGCAGGATCTCGTCGTACATGTCGCTTTAAAGCCCACATCGAGCATCCAGGTCCCGGGACAGACGGTGGATCTTGACGGCAAATCGGCCGAAATCGTTACGACGGGGCGACATGACCCCTGTGTTGGGATTCGGGCGGTGCCCATCGCGGAAGCGATGCTTTTGTTGGTGCTAATGGATCATTACTTGCGGCAGAGGGCGGTGTACCCTAGTTAATTTGACACGGAAATCTAATTTTTAGTCTTGGTTAAAGAGTAACCCCTCTCGTTTGTATTCGTTGACGTTCTGCTGTGGTGTTAGTGAGTTGGGTTTTGATCTGTAGCTGTGTCGTCACTATCAGCAGTTGGAATTCGGTTCAGAATCGCTAGTTGACTGTGCGCCGAGGATCGACAGCGTGGCCTCCCCCAACGATTCTAAGAACTCCACTGAGGCCTTGTCTGTGGTATTAGAGTCCTCGGCCTTGAAGCGTAAACGGCCAAGGGCGTCCAGAGTTGGGAAGAGGCGAACGGGTGATTCCATTCCGCGACATTGATTCTCTCTAAAGACCTCAACGGCTGCTCTGCGGGTCAGGTCCGCATGCAGAGCTTCAGCGGTAACAATTTGTCGAGGTCCAGTTGCCCTTGGTTGGATCGGAACGAGCAGGGTACCGAGATGTCCTTCAAGCTGTTCGAAATAGTTCCTGAAGCCGACAAATGTAGGTGCTTGTTGTTGCTTTACCATTTAGTAAAAAGGCCGATGCTCGGCTAAAGGTGGCATTATGAGCGTGGTGACTGCCGCAAGGAAGTAAGAATTCCACGTGCTACAATCTCTCGCCCTTTTACATCGACAGCGATGGTGATGGAAAGCAAAACTCTTTACGAAAAGATCTGGGACCGGCATCTAATCCATACAGAAAACGACGGGACGGCGATCTTATATATCGACCGGCAGTTGTTGCACGAAGTGACTTCGCCGCAAGCATTCGAAGGTTTGCGAGAAGCAGGTCGAAAACCATGGCGAACTGGCGCCAATTTGGCGGTTGCCGATCACAATGTGCCGACAACCGACCGGACGGGTGGAATAGATGACCCGATCTCACGCATTCAGGTTGAAACGCTAGATAAGAACTGTCACGAATTTGGTATCACCGAATATGACATGCATGATCCTCGACAAGGCATTGTTCATGTGATTGGTCCTGAACAGGGCGCAACGCTACCAGGAATGACCATTGTTTGTGGCGATTCGCACACGGCGACTCATGGCGCATTTGGGGCATTGGCATTCGGAATTGGAACATCGGAAGTCGAACATGTTCTGGCGACACAATGTCTTGTGATTCGTAAGATGAAGAACATGAAAGTGTCGATCAACGGGATGCTGGTCGACGGAGTGACGGCAAAAGATATGGCTCTTGCTGTGATTGGGATGATTGGCACCGCTGGGGGTACCGGTTGCACGATCGAATTCACAGGTGACACAGTCCAGCGTCTAAGTATGGAAGGACGCATGACGCTTTGTAACATGGCCATAGAAGCCGGAGCCAGGGCAGGACTGGTTGCGGTCGATGATGCCACAATCGATTATCTTCGCGGGCGAACTTATGCTCCTGTGGGCGAAGTCTGGGATCAAGCGGTTGCTGATTGGCGTCAAATGGTCAGCGACCCGGGCGCGGTTTTCGATCACGAGGTTGCGGTCGATGCTGCGACGCTTCGGCCACAGGTGACTTGGGGAACGTCGCCGGAAATGGTGACTTCTGTAAGCGGTCAGGTACCCTATCCCGATGAACAGGGCGATGCATCCCGGCGCGAGGAATGGACGCGGGCTTTGCAGTACATGGATTTAGTAGCCGGAACACCCATTACTGACATTTCCGTAGACAAAGTATTTATAGGATCCTGCACTAATAGTCGTATTGAAGACTTGCGTGCCGCTGCCGGAATGGTTCAGGGTGGTCGCGTAGCGCCCAATGTTAAGCTTGCATTGGTCGTGCCTGGATCGGGTTTGGTCAAACAGCAGGCGGAGAGTGAAGGCCTTGACAAGGTATTTAGGAAGGCCGGTTTCGAATGGCGGGAGCCGGGATGTTCAATGTGCCTCGGAATGAATGCCGACCACTTACAGCCGGGGGAGAGGTGTGCATCGACCTCGAATCGAAACTTCGAAGGGCGCCAGGGTCAAGGTGGTCGGACCCATCTGGTGTCGCCGGCAATGGCAACGGCGGCTGCAATTCACGGCCACTTTGTTGATATTATCTGACCAGTTGAGGAGCCCCCAATGAAACCGTTCGATACATTCGAAGGGATCACAGTGCCGTTCGATCGTGCAAATATCGATACCGACGCGATCATCCCGAAGCAGTTCTTGAAGTCCATTCAGCGGACAGGTTTCGGCCCCAATCTTTTTGACGAATGGCGTTACCTTGATCACGGAGAGCCTGGCCAAGATTCGACAGGGCGCCTAGAAAATCCCAATTTTATTCTTAATCAGGAACAGTACCGTTCGGCCGCGATTCTTCTGGCCCGTCAGAATTTTGGCTGTGGGTCCTCGAGAGAACATGCGGTGTGGGCACTGCGTGATTACGGAATAAGGGCTTTAATTGCCCCCAGTTTTGCCGACATTTTCTTTAACAACTGTTTTAAGAATGGAGTGTTACCGGCGGTACTGCCAGCACAAGAAGTAGATCAACTGTTTAGAGAGACTACCGGTCAGGACGGATATTCGCTCACAGTTAATCTCGAAGAGCAGGCAATTCTGACGCCAACCGGTGAATCATTTCGTTTCGAGGTGGGCGAACTTTTGAAATATCGTCTTATAAACGGGTTGGACGATATCGATCTGACATTGCAACATCGAGAAAAAATTCAACAACACGAAGAAATGACTCGATTCTCTTATCCGTGGCTGTTCGAGGACATCGCGTAAAGCTGTTCGGCATGAGTCTTCGCCGAATTTTCTAACCCCCATATTTCTGATAGGACGATGAAGACGGGTATGAATGTGGCGGTCGTCGGGGCCACTGGCGCGGTTGGCGAGGCGATGCTCGGCATACTCGAGCAGCGGCAGTTTCCGATCAACAACATCTACCCACTTGCCAGTTCCCGCTCCGCGGGCAATAGTGTGGTATTTAATAGCCGATCCCTTGAAGTGGGCAGACTGGACGAGTTCGATTTTTCAACTGTTAACTTGAGCTTGTTTTCTGCCGGGGGCAGCGTATCAGCCGAATACGCGCCTAAAGCGCTGGCCGCTGGTTGTATCGTGGTCGACAACACTTCTTACTTCCGGAATGACCCGGAGATTCCCTTGATCGTGCCCGAGGTTAATTTGCACGCGCTGGACCAACACCAGGGCATTATCGCCAATCCCAATTGTTCTACCATCCAGATGGTCGTGGCACTGAAGCCAATTTATGATGCGGTGGGCATTCGCCGTATTAACGTGGCGACGTATCAGGCGGTCTCGGGAGCAGGCAGGCGGGCGATAGAGGAATTAGCGGGGCAAACCGCCGCTCTTTTAAATGGGAAGAAACCGATAATTGATGTCATGCCGAAGCAGATTGCATTTAATGTAATACCGGAAATTGATTCCTTCCAGGACAACGGCTATACCCGGGAAGAAATGAAGATAGTCTGGGAAACGCGGAAAATCTTTGAGGATGAGACCCTAATGATCAATCCAACCACGGTTCGCGTGCCTGTCTTTTATGGTCATTCCGAGGCGGTTCACCTGGAGACTCGGGATGCAGTGACGGCGGCTGAGGTACGACTACTGTTAAGTGTGGCGCCAGGTGTAACAGTGATTGATGACCATATTCCCGGTGGGTATCCGACCGCGGTTACGGAAGCTGCAAAGCAAGATGGGGTATTCGTTGGTCGAATACGCAAGGATATTTCCTGCGACCGCGGGATCAATTTGTGGATCGTTTCCGATAACGTCCGAAAAGGGGCAGCATTAAACAGTATACAGATCAGCGAGGCGTTGCTTGACCGAATGTAGTTTTGACAACAAACAATTTGATTGACGCCCTTATGTTTCGTGCAATTAAAACTCTAGCCATATAATGGGGTCACCGTGGCTAAGCCACCCGCCAAAGTTCGGCATATTGGCTGTTAATGGGCCGCAGCGGAGAATGACAAAATTGTGAAAGCCAGGCATTGGGGTTGGGTTTTATTGCCAGCGCTTTGGTTGCCCATAAGCACGGCTTGGTCTGCAGGCTTGGGTGATCTCACGGTTCGCTCTCCGCTCGAAGCGCCCTTGGTTGCAGAGATTAACTTGTTGGCGGTTGATCCGAGCGAGATCGATACCCTACGGGTGAGACTCGCTTCGGATTCGGATTTTCGTCGAGCCGGCATTGAGCGAGACCGCGTGCTGGATGAAATCACGTTTAGACCATCGATTCGGAACGATGGATCAGCCATTGTAGAGGTCGCCTCTCAAATCCCTATCAGTGAACCGTATCTACATTTTCTGGTAACGCTGAAATGGGCGGGTGGACAGATCGTGCGCGAGTACACCTTGTTGCTGGACCGACCAAATCATGATGGCACGACACCGGCAAAAATCAGTGGCCCGGAGATTCCAGTGGCAGAACTCATCGCACAATTTGGTGCGGTCGAAGGTTCCCGTGGCGGGCCAGCTTCACGCGCGAAGGCAGGGAGTCCCTATGGCCCCGTACAGCGTCGCGAATATCTAATTGGGATTGGTAATCGGCTTGATCTACCCAACGATATCAGCATTTACCAGAGGTTGTACGCGATTCTCAGGGATAACCCGCATGCTTTCATTCGCCGAAATATGAATCTCTTGCGGGCAGGTGTTGTGCTCGATATTCCGACAGCGGAGCAAATGGCAGCCGTATCTCGGGTACTGGCGATGGAGACCTTTATTCGTCAAGTAGCAGAGTGGCAGGAGTATCGGTTGAAATTTGGAGCATCATCTCAAGGCGCTGCTGCGTCGGAGCAAGAAAGCCCTGAAATGGTGGTGATGAAAGCGACTATGGTCGAGCTCGAAGAAGAAATTGTGAGATTGGGACAGCAGTTAGAGGAGGCGACTGCACTGCAGAGTCAGGCTATCGCAGAGACCACAGACGCGGCTGAATATCGGGAGCGGCTGGCAGAGGATATTCGCCGCTTAGAAACTGCACGGGATCAGTTGCTTCAGACTATAGAGAGGTCAGCCGATTCCCCTGAACTCGTGGTTCAAACGGAATCAGACCGTTCCGTCCTGCCAATTAGCCAGCCGGAGAGCGAAGGGCGGGTGGGTGCGCCTATTCAGCCGCCAGTCGAAGTCACTGCCGATTCGGAGCCGGCAGCGCAAAAGACTGAGGTACCATTACAGGCGAGTGGCGGCAGTGAACAGAACGTTGTGCTTCAGGAAAAATTCTCAGAAATGGAAGCGACGCTTTTGTCGCGAAACTTAAAGAGTCAGAAATTGCAAGAACAAGTTCTGCTGCTTGAAAAACAAATCCAAAAAGCTGTCGCGTTATTGGGGGTTAAGGATGAAGCCCTCGCATTGGCTCAGCAGGAGGCGGCAGTGTATGGCGCGGCGCTTGAGGCTCTCGGATCGACGTCTAACGAGCAGCAGGAGAGTTTAAATCAGGAAGATGCCGATGTAGATACCCAAGAAGTCGAAGCATCTGCAACTACGGCTGATGTAATCGACGACGCAGAACCCGCTTTAGTGCAAGAGGAGGAAATCGCCGATTCGGTCGTAAATTCTATTTCTGATGAATCGAATAGACCAATTTTTCTCCTGGTAGGTGCAGCTTTGTTGTTGCTTTTGTTGTTTGTGGCGATGCGCAGAAAGCGTTTTCAGAAAGAAAGGGTGGGGGCGCCACAAATGTCGAGCGTAATGGAGACTACACCCCCTACGATTGGGTTCGGAGATGATTCAGATGTGGCCTCGAAACTTGATCTTGCTCGAGCCTATGTTGAGATGGGAGATCATGCAGCTGCCCGTGAACTGCTTTCCGAGGTCAGGGTTCACGGGGACGCGGAACAAAAGGTCGAAGCGCAACGTTTGAGTGATACGTTAAGCAATTGATTGTTTTACGCATAGTTCTTAGTTTTTGAGGACAGCGGATAGCTTCTGGATCCGTTCCAGTACCTGATTCACGAGGTCCTTCGTTGCTTTCCCTTGGTTGTCTAGGTTTTGTTCGATTTCTCGGACCAGCGCGGATCCGACCACGGCAGCGTCCGCATCGTTAACGATTTCCCCGACCTGTTCCGGTGTTTGGATGCCAAAGCCGACGGCAACTGGAAGGTCCGTATGTTGACTCAATCGACGTACAGCGGAGCGAATCACATCGGTGTTCGCGGAACGGGTACCAGTAATACCGGCGATCGACACATAGTAAACAAACCCACTGGTATTTCTTAGTACCGTTGGCATACGCCGGTCATCCGTAGTTGGTGTCACCAGACGAATCCAATGCAGGCCGGCGGTCATAGCCGGATGGCAAAGTTCGTCATCCTCTTCCGGCGGTAGGTCGACAATAATGAGCCCGTCAACGCCCGCTACAACAGCATCTTCGACAAATTTCTGGCTACCGTATTGATAAATCGGATTAAAGTAACCCATAAGAATTACTGGAGTCTCGTTGTCCTCTTCCCGAAACGTGGTTACCATGGCTAGCGTCTTTGCAAGGGTCATACCAGCAGCGAGGGCGCGCTGACTGCTTGCTTGTATTGCTGGGCCATCCGCCATTGGATCCGAAAACGGCATACCCAGTTCAATCACGTCGGCTCCAGCAGACGGCAATTGACGGAGGAGTGTGGCCGAAGAATCCAGATCTGGGTCTCCCGCCGTAACAAAGGTGACCAATCCACCGCGACCCACTGCGCGCAATGCGTCGAATCGACGAGCCAATCTGCCCCCCTTCATCGATCCGGACGCACGACTCACAGTTTCACGCCCAATGCGTCAGCAACCGTGAATACGTCTTTATCGCCACGACCACACATGTTCATCACGATGATTTGGTCCCGATCCATTGGCCCGGCGATCTTCTCGACGTGCGCTAAGGCATGTGATGGTTCTAGGGCCGGTATGATTCCTTCAGTTCGACAGCATGTTTGAAAGGCGTCCAGCGCTTCTTGGTCTGTGATAGAGACATACTCAACTCGCCCCATTTCATGCAGCCAAGAATGCTCCGGTCCGATACCGGGATAATCTAGGCCGGCCGAGATCGAATGGGCATCCGTGATCTGACCGTCTTCGTTTTGCAGCAGGTAGGTGCGGTTTCCGTGCAGCACGCCCGGTCGCCCGCCCATCAGGGAAGCTGCGTGTTGGCCAGTGGCTATCCCGTGGCCTGCTGCCTCAACGCCGATGATCCGGACGTCCTCATCGAGAAATGTATGGAACAAACCCATAGCATTGGAGCCACCGCCAATACATGCAACTAGGGTGTCAGGAAGTCGTCCTTCTGCTTCGACAATCTGTGTTTTGACTTCTCGCCCGATAACGCTTTGGAAGTCACGCACCATGGCAGGATACGGGTGGGGTCCGGCAACTGTTCCAATGATGTAGAAGGTGTCTTCAACATTGGCGACCCAGTCCCTGAGCGCTTCATTCATGGCATCTTTCAAGGTCGCTGTACCGCTTGATACTGGTACAACTTCGGCACCTAATAATTTCATCCGGAAAACATTGGGAGACTGACGTTCGATGTCGGTCTCACCCATATAGACGACACACGGAAGATCAAACAAAGCGCAGACAGTTGCAGTAGCGACACCATGTTGGCCAGCACCTGTTTCTGCAATGATTCGCTTTTTGCCCATTCGGCGGGCAAGGAGAATTTGTCCGAGCGTATTATTAATCTTGTGAGCTCCAGTGTGGTTAAGCTCATCGCGCTTAAAATAAATCTTGGCTCCGCCCAGTTCTCGAGTAAGGCTCTCCGCAAAATACAAAGGGCTTGGGCGCCCTATGTAGTGTTTTGCGTAATAGTCGACATCCCGTTGAAATTTTGGATCTTGAGATGCCGCGGTATATGCTTCTTCGACAGCAAGAATAAGAGGCATAAGCGTTTCTGCGACAAATCGACCACCAAAGATTCCAAAATGACCGGTTTCATCAGGTCCACCTCGATAGGTTTCCGGTTTCATGCTTTTCACATTGACCACGGTGATTCCCTTTATTATGTGAATTTAGCCTCTTCCAATCAGTCGCCACCCCGCAAATTGGCCAAATGGGTACAATTTGTCTAGGATTTTGATCTTGCCCCGAGTGTAACTCGAAAGCGTTGCAATACGTTTGGGGCGTCCAAACTTGGGTATCACTATGGACGACAGTTTGCATAAACCTATACGTTACGCGTTGACTGTCGAATATGACGGCAGTCAATTTAACGGATGGCAGGTCCAAACAGGAGTTCCTACGGTACAAGAGGCTCTTGAAGCTGCATTGTCACAGGTTGCGAATCACTCGGTTCGGGTTACGGGCGCAGGTCGTACGGATACGGGCGTACATGCAACAGGGCAGGTGGCACATTTTGAAAGCTCAAGTTCCAGAAGTCTTAGGTCTTGGTTAAAAGGTGCCAATACCTTGCTGCCACGAGGGGCCGCGATTTTGTCGGTATTGCCTGTTGAATCCAGTTTTCATTCCCGGTTTTCTGCTACGGGAAGAGCGTACCGTTATGTCATATTTAACCGTTCTGTGGCGCCCACTTTTCTTCGAAGTAGGGTAACGTGGGAATATAGGCCTATGGATGTGTTCCGTATGCGGGAGGCTGCTTCACTACTCGTCGGTCGGCACGACTTTAATGCGTACCGTGCAGTTGCCTGCCAATCCGAGAGTTCGATCCGTGAACTCCGTCAGTTACGGGTAAGCACCAGCGGCCAGTGGATCTGGGTGGATGCGGAGGCTGAATCCTTTCTTCAGCACATGGTGCGGAATATTGTCGGAGTATTGCTTGCCGTGGGTGGTGGCGAAAAGGAACCCGCTTGGGCCGGTGAAGTGCTAAACAGTCGAAATCGGGCGTCTGGCGGTGTCACAGCACCCCCGGATGGTTTGTACTTTGTCCGTGCGTCCTATCCTGCGCCCTATAAGTTGCCGACAGTGCCTGAGTGCAGATTCTGGTAAGATTTTTCACGCCAATCGCGGCAGGAACTATAGGAACTATCATCCGAAGCACCAGCTGTCATACTTATCTACAGCAGGTGAAACGGTTGTGGGAATCGTCACAGTCGTTGCGCCGCTGTCATCTTTCCTGATGCGGACTCGAATCAAAATCTGCGGGCTGACCCGACCGGTTGACGCCCGAACTGCAACCGATGCCGGCGTGGATGCGCTGGGTCTAATATTTTATCGTCCCAGCCCGAGGGCGATCGATATGGGTGCTGCCGCAGAAATTGCTGCAGATGCTCCAGTGTTTACGGACGTGGTTGGCGTATTTGTCAACGGCTTACCACAAGAGATTGAGGAAGTGCTGACGAAAGTACCGGTTACCTGCCTTCAGTTCCATGGTGACGAATCGGCCGAGGATTGTGAGCAATACGGGGTCCCGTACATAAAGACCGCGCGAATGCAAGACGGCGTTTTGCCCGCAGAAATCGCGAGGTCTCACCCGGCAGCTAGGGCCATCTTGTTAGACAGTTACCATCCACAGAAATACGGTGGAACCGGCGAGTCATTTTCTTGGGAGCGGGCCAGAGACTGTCGGGAAAAGCCAGTGGTTCTTGCGGGAGGGCTGAATGCTTTGAATGTAGCGGAGGCCATCATACTGTCAGGTGCCTACGGAGTGGACGTCAGCACCGGTGTGGAAAGTGCCCTAGGGATCAAGGACTGTAGCAAGGTTATGGATTTTGTGGCAGTAGTCAGGGCCTGCAATCAGGCGGTCACCACTGCTGGAAAAGTGGGCAAGAGCGCTCTATGAGTTGGTTTGACCGGTTATTGCCGCCGAAAATCAAAGTAACCGGGGTATTGCCGAAAAAAAGTGTGCCAGAAGGACTGTGGCAGAAATGTGATGGCTGTGCAGCAGTGTTGTACGGCACTGAGTTGGATCGAAATCTCCTCGTTTGCCCAAAATGCAGTCATCACATGCGAATCCCAGCACGGGCACGACTCGAAGCTTTCCTAGATGATGGCACTTTTCAGGAAATTGGTTCCGGATTGCTGCCGCTGGACTACCTAAAGTTCCGTGATACAAAAAAATATCGCGATCGTCTTACCGAAGCCCATAAGACCAGTGGTGAAAGTGAGGCATTGGTAGCAGCCGGCGGCACACTGAACCGCGTTCCCGTTGTGGCAGCGGCATTTGAGTTTAACTATATGGGCGGTTCGATGGGTTCTGTGGTAGGAGAGCGGTTTGTGCGCGCAGGGGAACGAGCGCTCGAACTTGGCGCACCTTATATCTGCTTTACTGCTAGTGGTGGCGCCCGCATGCAGGAAGCGTTGTTGTCTCTGATGCAGATGGCGAAAACAGTTTCGATATTAAATCGCCTGCGGTTGGCGAAAACGCCATTTATTGCGGTACTCACAGATCCGACCATGGGCGGTGTATCGGCGAGCTTGGCGATGCTCGGCGACATAATTCTTGCAGAACCGAATGCTTTGATTGGGTTTGCCGGTCCAAGAGTAATCGAGCAGACGGTTCGAGAAGTATTGCCAGAGGGATTTCAACGATCCGAATTTCTAATTGAGCATGGTGCCATCGACCACATCGTCGATCGCAGGGAGCTTCGCACGTTAATTCACTCATTGATCGTGACATTAGGATTTGATACTCCAATTGAAGCAGAAGCGGAGTTATTATTTGCTGACGAATGAGTGATTCTTTCGTCGGAGTTTAAGACGTTACAGGAACAATTGCCTGACTCAATGGCATCGAGCCCCGCTTCGCTGGAACAATGGCTGGATCATATTCAGTCAATTCATTTTCGCTCGCGAGTCCACAGTTTAGATAGGGTACACCGGGTTCGGCATATCCTGCGGCTTGGTCGGCCACCTATCGTGATTACAGTGGGCGGCACTAATGGCAAAGGGTCATCGGCCGCGATGCTCGAATCTGTACTTCAAAACGCCGGACGCAAAGTGGGTACCTACACATCTCCCCACTTGATTGAGTACCAAGAGCGAATTCGAATAGACGGAACGGAAGTCAAAGCCGGGGTTCTGGTTCAAGCTTTTACTGCGGTTGAGGCCGCCCGGCAGGAGATCCCCCTAACTTTCTTCGAATTTGGGACGCTCGCGGCTTTGTGGCTGTTTCAGCAAGCCGCGGTGGAGGTGGCGATCTTAGAAGTAGGCATGGGTGGTCGATTGGATGCGGTAAATACGGAAGCGCCAGACGTTGTACTGCTGACGCCCATTGCAATAGACCATGAGCTGTGGCTTGGTTCAGGTATTGAACAAATTGGGAAGGAAAAGGCCGGAATTTTACGGTTTAAAGGCCGAACGGTAATCAATGATTCGAATGCGCCAGGCTCGGTAATAGACCGGGTCCGTTGTTTGCGGTGCAAATGCCTGCAATACGGTCATGATTATGTTGACCAGTCGGCCGGGAAACTCTGGACTTGGCAACCACAAAAGACTACGGCGGCTTGGCTTGCCGCTGAATATGAACTGCCAAAGCCATCCTTGTTAGGTAGACACCAGATCGTCAACGCGGCGGGTGTCGTTGCCGTTCTGAAGTTGCTCGGGCCACAGATGGCTGTATCTCGCAGGGACTTGATGGAAGGTCTCCGGGCCCAGTCAATCCGGGGTCGTCTTGAGATCTATCGGGGGCGCCCAGAGGTGATTGTAGACGTGGGTCATAACGTCTCTGCCGCTGATCGTTTGGTCGAATTTTTGGAGGAACAACCTACAGTCGGGCGTACGCTTGGGGTGTTTTCTATGTTGAGAGACAAATCCATAGCCGCTGTAGTCGAACGGCTTCGAGGCAAAATTGGATATTGGCATATTGCCGAATTGCATGAAGATCGAGCGTTGCCGAGGGTTGAGCTCGAAAAGTTTATCCTTGCCGGCGCAACGCGGTCTGTGCGCTCATGGGGTTCCCCACGGGAAGCATTCTATGGCGCCCGGGAAGATGCTCAACCCAGCGATCGAATCGTAGTGTTCGGATCCGCGTATTTAGCAGGTGCTATACTGCAAATTCTCGATCACGAGAGCACCCAAGCCTGAATGGCCGATCACCCAGACGGTTTCTTTAATCTCAAACATCGGCTGGTTGGTGCAACAGTCCTTATTCTGGTTGCCGTGATTTTTCTGCCGCGGGTCTTGACGGGGACTGACGTTGAATTTGCCCGAAACAGTGTCAACGCGCGTACGGTGCCCCAAATTCAGCCGCAGGTTTTGTCTGTAGTTGCCCCATCGGGCTCCGTAACGGTGGACGATTCGACAAGGACGAGAATCGAAATCATTGAGCAGCCTGCTGTTCGCAGAACGGCTGAAGGGACAGGAAAGGCGCAATCAAGTGATTTTCTGTCAGCTGATGGCATAAAAGATCCAAGCGCTGAAATCCCACTGGCATCAGATTCCTCAATTTCCTCGAGTTCTAATTCGATTGTTACGGGTTTCATCGTACAGGTTGGTATTTTTCAACGACCTGAAAATACTAGAAATCTCATCTCGGAACTAAAAAAGGACGGTATCGACTCTAAATCGGAGGTAATTATGATCGACGGTCGGCAGGCTACTCGAATTTGGCTTGGGCCGTTCAGTACACGGTCCGAGGCAACCCGTCAAGGCAATAAAGCGATGATGCGAACTCATAGCAAGCCGATCGTTAAGGAGTGGCCGTAAGGCGGGATGAGGATGGTGCAGGGTGGGTAATTTGGTCGATATTCAAATGCTCAATACTCTAGATCTCTTGTTGATTGGAATTCTATTGGTCTCCTTAATTTGGGGACTTTTCAGAGGACTTGTTCGGGAAGTTTTGGCCTTGGGCTCTTGGGTGCTAGCCGGATGGCTGACTTGGCGGTATGGGGCCACGGTGGGAGATTATTTGATGGCGTGGCTAAATTTAGAGCGGCTCAGTTATTTTGCCGGACTGGGGGCAGTGTTTATCGGCAGCTTGGTCCTTTTTACCCTGATCAGTCGAGTAGCTTATAAGCAATTCCGTATCGCCGGTTTGACCGCGATGAATCGAGTATTGGGTGCAATCTTCGGAATTGCCCGTGGTGTAGTCGTGAGTACTTTGATGTTGTTTGGTGCCCAATTTTCTCCGGCCACCGATGCAGGCTGGTATAGGGATTCAGAGTTGGTTCCGTACTTTGAGCCACTCTTGGAATTCACCGATGACGTGATAGCTCAGCAATTGCGGGACAAGCAGTGACCGTCGAGACATCCCCGAAGCAATAAAATTGAAATGTCAGATTTAGGCACAAGACAAAGCTGATGTGTGGCGTGATTGGCGTTGTCGGGCACCCATACGCGAATCAGGCGATCTATGATGCCTTGACCGTGATCCAACACCGTGGGCAGGATGCCGCGGGAATTATGACCTCTGATGGAGAACGAGTTCATTTGCGAAAGGACAATGGGTTGGTTCGCGATGTTTTCCACCGTCGACATATGGAGCAACTCCGCGGAGAAATGGGTCTTGGCCATGTGCGCTACCCCACGGCCGGGTGTGATTCCCGGGCTGAGGCCCAGCCGTTTTACGTGAATTCACCGTTTGGGTTGGCACTTGTCCACAATGGGAACTTGACTAATGTAGAAGCGCTGCGAAATGCGTTATTCCGGGAAGATTTGCGTCAATTGAACACCAGCTCAGATTCAGAGGTACTGCTGAATGTGTTGGCGCACGAATTACGGATATCGGTGGGTGAACATAAATGGCGTGCCGAACCTGCCGATCTTTTTTCGGCTGCCCGCGGAGTATACCAACGTTGCCAGGGCGCTTTTTCTGTCGTTGTAATGATTGTGGGATATGGCGTACTGGCTTTCAGAGATAGATATGGGATTCGACCATTGATACTAGGATCGCGGCAAGGCCCGAAAGGGAGGTCGGTGATGGTCGCGTCGGAGAGCGTAGCACTCGATGTTTTGGGCTATGACGTGGTGGGTGACGTGAAACCCGGAGAGGCTGTTTTTATCGATATGGCTGGGAATGTTCATAGAGAAATCTGTTGCGAAGAGCCTATTCTATGCCCGTGTCTTTTTGAATATGTGTATCTTGCCCGTCCGGATTCGACCATCAATGAGGTGGCGGTATACAAGAGCCGGTTACGTATGGGTGAACGTCTCGGAATGCGGCTTCTCGAAAATTGGCCGGATCACGATATAGATGTGGTCATTCCGGTGCCCGATACTAGTCGGACTGCTGCTCTCCAGATGGCCAACGTGATGGGGCTTAAATACAGAGAAGGGTTCATTAAGAACCGCTATATTGGCCGAACATTCATCATGCCGGAACAGACACAGAGGCAGAAGTCGGTCCGACAAAAACTGAACGCGATTGAGCTTGAGTTTCGAGGAAAAAATGTCCTGCTGGTCGACGATTCTATCGTTCGCGGAACCACTTCCCGTCAAATCATTCAAATGGCGCGAGATGCAGGCGCAGCCAGAGTGTATTTTGCCTCGGCCGCCCCTCCAGTGCGATACCCAAATGTCTACGGGATCGATATGCCGGTTGTTTCGGAACTGATCGCAAACGGTCGAAAGACCGAAGAGATACGCCAGGAGATTGGTTCGGACTACCTGATATTTCAGCGTCTTAGCGATCTTATCGAGGCAGTACGAGAAGGAAACCCGGAAATTCAGCAGTTTGAGGGATCCTGCTTTGATGGGAAATATATAACGGGAGACGTGACCGGCGATTATCTTCAACTGATCGAAGATTCGAGAAGCGATACCACTCGAAGCCAGCAAGATCATACATTGGATCTGGCTGAGGTCAGCACCTATATCTGATTGAGATCTAGCCGCTCGACTATTCCTTGGTAGTGGAGTTGCAAGTCGTTCTCGTGAATTTCAATCCAACTCGGACCGACCGACCAATCTCCCAACACTACCCTTGAGTAAGTGCGCCCGTTCAGGATCCACTGATGAATTCCGGGTCGATGGGTATGGCCGTGAATTAAAAGTCTGGCCTCAGTAGTCTTCAAGGCCGCATCTACCGCGTATTGGTTGACATCCATAATTTGAGATGCCTTGTAACGCTTCTCGATATTGCTTCGAAATCGTATGACCCGACCAATGTCATCTCGTTCACTGATTGGTTTGTCCAGAAATGCCGATCGCCACTCGGGCTGGTCGACAATGAATCGAAATTTCTGGTGCGCCTCGTCGTCTGTACACAGAGAATCGCCGTGAAGCAGAAGTACTTGTCGGCCAAAAAACGACTGAACCGTAGCATCCTTTAGAATTGTGCTTCTGGTACGGTAAGCGAATTCTTGGCCTAGCAGGAAATCCCGATTGCCTGGCATTACGCGGACAGGAGTCCCCCCATTGGTAAGGTCTCTGAGAGTATCCTGCACTGGAGAGTGGCCAAGTGTTTCGCTTGCGTCGTCACCAAGCCAGTATTCGAACAGGTCCCCGAGGACATATAGGCTGTCGATATTTTCGAGAGATCTGAGAAAGCTGTGGAAATACGTGAGCGTTTCCGGTGATTCCGGGGTCAGATGGAGATCGGAAATTAGAATAGCAGGAGCGGTCTTAGCCGTTAATCGGAATTTCCCGGTCCCAGTGCTGAATCGCTTCTTCCGTTTCATGTGATTAGGTAACATCGGTAGTATGAAAGATCAGAACATAATTGGCATCGATTCGCCAGTCCGGATTTATAACAGTCTCAGCGGTCAGAAAGAAATTTTTCGGACTAGGGTGGCAGGCAAAGTCAGCATATACGTATGCGGCATGACGGTCTACGACTATTGTCACCTGGGACATGCCCGCGTTCTTGTTGTTTTTGATGCAGTCGTACGATACTTCCGTTCTTTGGGTGTTACGGTGCGTTATGTTCGCAACATCACAGATATTGACGACAAGATTATCGCTCGCGTTCAAGAAAGCGGTGAATTAATCGAGGACCTTACTGATCGTTTTATTGAAGCGATGCATGATGACGAACAAATGATAAATATCCTGCCACCGGATGAAGAGCCGCGTGCTACTCACTTCATTGATGAGATTGTCGACTTGATCCGTCGACTCGAGGACGCTGGTTACGCATATCTCGGCAGTAATGGCGATGTTTACTATCGGGTGCGGAAGTTCGAAAACTATGGACGGTTGTCGGGACATTTTCTGGATCAACTTGAGACGGGCGCGCGAGTCGAGCCCGATGAAGCTAAAGAGGACCCACTAGATTTTGTGCTGTGGAAGTCGGGAAAGCCTGGCGAGCCTTTCTGGGAATCGCCTTGGGGTCGGGGGCGACCAGGCTGGCACATTGAATGTTCAGCAAT
>JGI24922J38493_100705_pt1 | contig 22849 bp, 22 predicted proteins | sample LinPFosplate10_FD_38493 | JGI IMG/M metagenome (IMG submission 38493)
TGCAGGTCGACTCTAGAGGATCCCACAATACAATGCATTAATTCAAAAGGACATTTCCATTTCTGAAAAATCGCAACGGCCTTATCAATATCCGAAAGCTCACACATTCCTGTGGAGATGAACGTATGCTTTTTTTCAGAGGCAATTTCATTAAGCAATTCTTCTTCTACGATCATCGCGGAAGCAACTTTATTATACTGGGTGTTGAATTGCTGTAAAAATTTTTGACTTTCTATATCCCAAGCTGATGCATACCACTCTATCCCAACCTGACTACAGTATTTATCGATCTCTTCATATTCCTTCTGTCCAAACTCTAACCCTTCTTTTTGCTCTCTTTGAGTAGTCCCCCAAGGACTTTCCCTTGGTGAATCAAGCAATTCTTTATCATAAACCTTTTCAATCGTTCGTTTTTGGAATTTAACGGCATTACAACCAGCATCCTTTGCAACTTTAATCAATTCCTTTGCAAGATCTAGATTGCCGTTATGATTAATTCCAATTTCTCCAATAACAAAAATAGACATATTATTCTCCGTTTAATTAATTGCATTAAATAAATATTCAGCTAACTCTCTTACAGCACCATGCCCTCCTTTATTCTTCAATACAAGAGTTGCATTTTCTAAAATTATTTGATGTGAATCTGCTGGGGCCACAGAAAATCTTACCAAATTCATCGCTTTCAGATCATTGAGATCGTTTCCGACATAAATTGTATTTTCTTTGCAAATTCCATTTTGGCTTAAATAACTCTCTAAAAATGCTTCTTTATCCAGACAGCCAAATTCGACTGGAATATTCATTTTTTTTGCTCGTGCCAAGACAACAGGGTTTGTTTCTGTAGAAAGGATCATCATCGGAATTTTCGCTTTTTTTAACATCTGTATGCCAAGTGAGTCTGCGCGATCACAAACCACGCTTTCCACACCATCCTGATTGACATACACTTTGTTGTCTGTAAATACGCCATCGAAATCAAACACAATCATTTCCACTTTTTGAGTAAACTCTTGTCGAATATTTTCTGGTTTTTTTTTGCCAAAAAGTGTTTCCTCTACCAATATGCATAACAGATGATAAACAGGTAAGTGGAATTCTTGAATATCAAAGACCTTCTCGGCTGGAACTTTTAGGCATACATCAGAACAATCAGCTAGTTTCCCACCATCCATTCCAGTAAGTCCAATTACTTTGATCCCTTGTGCCTGAGCTACTTTTGCCGCCCATAAGACGTTTTTAGAATTCCCTGAGGTTGATATTGCAATAAGTACGTCTCCTCGATTACCAATACCAAAAACTTGTTGAGCAAAGATAAAATCAGGACTCATATCATTGGCAAAGGCAGTTGAAAGAGCAGGAGAGTTGACCAAAGAAATGGCTGGAAATGCTTGCTGAAGATTGGAAGCAATAACCGCACCCTCTTCAGGACATGCAAGCTGAAATGCTGTTTGTTGTTCTGTTGAAAGTTCCCTTTTTAACAGAAAGCCCTTCATCAATTCACCAACTATATGGTCTGAATCAGCAGCACTACCTCCATTTCCGCAAGTCATGACTTTATTTCCTGACCGGAAGCAGTCAACCAGTATATCATAAGAGTCCACAATTTCTTTCTGAATCACCGATATCCCGGGATATTTAGCAATAAATCGAGTCCAGTGATCTAAATTTTTATCTTGAAGCATTTTATTCTAATTCTGAATTCAATTGAAAATACTGATTGGTTGATTTCTATTTTTTCCCTTTATCCAAGAGCGTTTACCCTAATCACGATTCGATACATCACAATACTAACCTGATATTATTGGGCTTGATTCAAAAAACCAATTTTTAATATCGTAAGGATTTCCTGCTTCCCATAAAGAACAAATGAATACATCCTAAAGTTAAAGTGATTTTCAGGAATCAGGTATTTTGACTATATGAATTGATAAAATTTCAAATGATTCATTTCCAATTTTTTTCAAGAAATTTTTGGCAAATAGCACCTTTTGAATCTTCAATTTTTACAGCCAATCGATAATTTTCTATCATTAGTTCCTCAGCTGGGACATCTTTGAATTTCACGGTATCAAAGAAATGGTAAGAAGTATTATTCCGTAATTTGTTTGCTTCTGTCTGCAAATCAGAAAGATTGTAATTCTTTGATTCTAATAAATTCATATATTCCACAACGGCTTCTTCAATTTCATCAACTGAATTCTCATACAACTCGTATTCTTTGGAAACAGTTCTAAAATTATCCTGCATTTCCCAAGGTCCTTCAAACATTTCTTTTATTGTCAAAATTCTTTTTTTTGAATGGGAATAGAAATGTTTGACTATACCTCTAGAATTTTTATACATTGGATACCCTGAAATCCAGCAATACATATTAACAAGCAAAACTGGTTTTTGAAAAAGAAGAGCTATATCTAGGATACCGGATTGACAACCAAGATAATATCTACATTTCTTGATAAGATAAACGTCCATTAAATCACTTGCAAATTTTGTAAATGGATAATCAATGACTCTATTCATCTTTGGAAGCTTGGTCATTGTATCATCTCCCATCCTGATCACCCATCCACCTTTTTCTGTTATTCTTTCAAAGGCTTTCGTGTAGTTAATAATTTCCATATTGCGGTATTCACGACTTCCCGCATCATTTCTAAATCCATTCTCCCTAGCGTGTACACAAACAAACCAGTCATCAACAGTTATTCCCATTTCTGTTAATGTACTTTCGCCTAATGTTTCACTATTTTCTCTCAAGCCAACAGAAAGTTTTTCTGAATATTGATCTCCCCAATTTTGTGATCGAACGGCATTCCAGGAAAAGCCGTTTGTTTTTTCTGCAGACTGATAGATATTGTCCAACCCAATTCTTGGAAACCTGTACGATACATTTAAAACCATGCCAAAATAGTCTCTTAACCATAGACTCATAACTCGTATTGGTAAATAAACCAAAGTGAGAAAGAATCTCATTATATGAAGTAGTAAACTATCGTTTCTAAAATAGATATACTCAGAATCGATTTTGAAAAGCTCCCTATTAGTCAGCTGATATTTTACGAGCCAGAAAGGTAAGTTATAAGGATATAATAGTACTACCTTTTTATTTTCTCTTCTGGCTTTAAGTAAGGCATAAAATATTTCTTCTGCACAATTCCCAACTGCATAAGCACAAGGACTCAAAAAAATTACAGGGCATTTTTTTAAATTATTAATATAACAGAAAAACTTATCAATTAACATTTTACTTTTAACTTTCAGAGTTTAAACAGAGGAGATATCAAAAAAGACGAAGACAATTTTTTGTGTTTAGGCAGGTATTCTTTTATTATTATTTCTTTAGTATTAAGAGAATTTCATTTGTGGGCACTTTCACAAATTCAGGCAAATTGTGGCACACTAATTCCTTATAACAATTTGGCATTGTTCTTAGAAGAATAGACATATAAACGTCAGAATCTTGTTCCATAACATAGTTTTCCGATAAGACAACATATAAGCCAACCTTTTCCATCAAGGACTCTAATGACCGCCTTGTGAAATACAATGTATGTTCAGGAGGTTTAAATTGATAGGGAATCACTGAATCAACAAACAATGTTGTTAATACAATTTTACCACCGTCTGATAAAAGTTTCTTAATTGACCTGAGAAACATAACGGGATCTGTTACGTGCTCTAGTACCCCCCAAATACTGATCAGCTCCCATTTTTGATTGATGCAATTATCCCGATCTAGATAGTTATCATCGCTGTTATCTACATATAAGTCATAGCCAAAGCTATTCATGTATCCTCTTTCTCTGCATACCTGAATGAACTGATTATCCCCACATCCATAATCCAAAATATGATGCTCTTGATTAAAGCAAAATTTCTCTTTCAAGTATCTCAGATTTCTCTCACTATTTTTTTGTGAAACTTTAGACTGAGCCCTTAAGTCAACGTAAGTGCTGTAAAAATCGGCTAACTGTTTTTGGGTGGGCATTGGATCAGTAAACTCTAGTCCACAATTGGAGCACTTTTTTATCTGATATCCGTTTTTGAGCGTTAATGAGAAAGAGAATGATTCACAAATTACACAATTGCTATTATTTACAATCATTAATATTCAATATTTTGGGAGGTAACTAAGAAAGAATGACAATACAGTTGGGAAGGAAAATTTCAGTTGGTAGAAAAGAATCTTGAAAATTGATTTTAAATTGTAGCTCTTATACTAGTCTAAAATCATCTTAAAGACCTCATTATTAGTTTAATTAGAAAATTGCAAATCACTTTTAAGCTCTTTTTCACTAATAAAAGGGGCTAACTCTTCTAACTTTTTACCGAAAACTAATTTTGGTATAATTTGCTCTCCACTTTTTACTTTCACATTACATAATATTGGCCCTTCGAATGCCAAGGCCTGTTGGATTTTTTCACTAAGTTGAGCATGATTTTCTATTTCGATTGCTTTAATTTTATAGGCTTTTGCAATCTCAATAAAATCGGGTGAACCAAGTCCTCCACTTTCATCACTGGCTGCATGTCTTGATTCCAACCAAGTATCTTGAGTCTGCTTAATAATGCCATACTCTCGATTATTCATTATAAAAATTTTAATAGGTAGCTTATGAAAAGAAATGGTTTCTAATTCTTGGATATTCATTACCATTCCACCGTCACCGGAAATACATATCGTTTGGCTTTCTAGATTCGCATATTGAGCACCAATACTTGCTGGCAATGCATATCCCATTGGTGAGTGATTAAATGCACTGTAAAGCTTTTGTTTTGTCCTCATTCGATAACCTTGCATAGTCCAATTTAAAGTGGCACCAGCATCTGTGATAACAACTGCATCTTTTTTAGTCTGTTTCGCAAGCTCATCCATGAAAACATAGGGATTTACAAATTCTTTTTGATTGTGCCATTCAGGAAGGCAAACAGGGTATTTTTTTAACCACCCATCGATTTTAGTTTTCCATAAAGATAAATCTTGTACTGTAATTTCTCTTTGGTTTAGTCTTTCTAAAAATATTTTGACATCACAATGTATTTTTCTATCCAAACGAATTCCTTTGACTTTATTAAGTTCATGCTCGTCAATATCAATTGAAACTTTTTTTGCATTTGGAGCAAAAGCATCTGGATTGTTTCCCACTTCGTGGGTATCTAGGCGGGAACCAAAACTGATAATTAAATCTGCCGATTGAACGGCATAGTTCCCAGGTCTATTTCCAGAGACACCAAAATTTTCTATATAGTTTTCAGAGCTTTTTGTAAACATATCTAGGCTACCCCAAGTTCCTACATAAGGGATTCCGCTCTTTTGTAGAAATTGTAACATTAGGGTTTCAGCATTGCCAAATTTCACTCCAGCACCAACAATAATAAGAGGTCGTTCCGCAATTTTTATGAATTCTATCGTTTGATTGAGACCATCTTCAATATTTTCAGGCTTGAATTCTGTTTTTGGAGGATCAAACCTCTCCAGTTGTTTGGGATCAATTTCTGCCCTTTGTAGATCATCTGGGAGGTCTAACACTACAGGTCCTTTTCTTCCAGAAACAGCAATATAAAGCATTTTCTCTAATTCAAATCTAATTCTTAAAGGATCAGTTATCGTTACACAGTATTTAGTGATAGGTGTTAGCATATTAACAACATCCATTTCTTGGAATCCGATTTGTCGAACCTTTTCTTCTCCCTTTAGGTGGGGAACCGGGACATCACCCGTTAAAAATATCGAAGGAATTGAATCATAATATGCACATGCAATCCCTTGAAATAAGTTGATGATACCAGGTCCGCTCGTTGCGATGGCAAGCCCAATTCCATCGGATACACGACTATATGACTCTGCTGCTATAGACGCCCCTTGTTCATTTTGACAAGGAACTATTTTGAAATTTTCAAGTTTACTTAAACTATCCAGGACATGAACTATGCAACCACCATTTCCAACAAAAGCATGTTTTGTGTGCTTTGAAATAAATTCTGCAATATAATCAGATAACTTCATATTTATACTTTCTTTTAATTAATGCCTTGCTTTCATTTAATGTGTATTATGTCAAATGCTCAAACTAACACTTTATTTATGTTCAGTATCGCTTTTTTAATATTTACCACAGAGTTAACGTAACATAATCTCACAAAACCCTCTCCATTATTTCCAAAAATAGGACCTGGAGAAACTGCGACTCCCGCCTTTTTTAATACTAATTCTGTGAATTGTTGACTACTATATCCCGTTTCTTTTATACTAGGAAAAACATAAAAGGCCCCTTTGGGCTTAAGGCAAGAAACACCTGGTAAGCTATTCAAACCTTCAACCATTACATCTCTTCTTTTTCGATACTCATCAACCATCTCATATATTTTTTTTTGACTCCCTAATAAGGCTTCTACTCCTCCTCTTTGAATAAATGGTGAAACACAAGAAGTAGTTGTCTCTAATAATAACCCCATCTTTTCTATTATCTGTGATGGCCCTGTCGCAACTCCGAGTCTCCACCCAGTCATTGCAAAAGATTTACTAAATCCATTAACTATAATTGTGCGCTCTTTGCATTGATCTAGAGAACTTGGAGAAAAAAAATCGATACTTTTTTCTTGATAAATCATTCTTGCATAAATCTCATCACTCAAGAGAAACAAATCATATTTTTTTGCTATTTCATAGATTCGAGTCAATTCTTCTTTTGTCATCACGGCTCCAGTAGGATTGCTTGGAGAGTTGACAATAATCATTCTTGTTTTATCAGTAATTGCTTTTTCAACATCATCTGGATTAAGCCTGAACTCATTACTTTCCTTCAGTTGTACTCTAACAGGAGTAACCCCCAAATAATCAATAATTGAAAAATAAGATACAAACCCAGGATCTGGGACAATCACTTCTTCTCCTGGATTAACACTACATGCAATAGCATAGTAGATAATTGAATTTGCACCTGCACAGACTAATAACTGATCTAAATCAGGACAAAAACCTCTTGATGCTTTTGTGACTTGTGCTGCTACGTCCTTGAGTTCTCTTATCCCTGTTGAAGGAGCATAATGCGTTTCCCCTCCTTTTAAGGCCTCACATGCAACATTGACAACATTCTCCGGAGTATCAAAATCAGGATCTCCAAGTTCAAAATGAAGAATTTTCTTTCCGCCTCTTTCTAATTCTTGTGCCTTAGCGAGAATTTGAAACATTGCTTGCCCTTTTAATCGCTGAGCAGCGTTAGATAGTTTTTTCATTTATCACTTCTTCAAAAATACCGATAAAATTAAACTTCGAAACAACCTATAAAACCTATTTATGTAACAAAAAATGGAATTCCTGTAAAAAATCTTTCAATATGTATAATAATATTGAAGCAACAGGATAATACCCACCCTTCTTTTTTGAAATAAGACTGCCTGTAAGAAGTTTATCAATTGGAAATAAAGCCATTTCAACCCCTTCATTTAAACTTAAATCAGTGGGTGATAGTTATAGATTTGCATAAAAAATATGTAGAATTTGCTCACCAGTTGTGCACTTACGGAACGGGCTAATTGCTTTAGGTTTGTAGCATATTTCTTCCCATAACTCTCTATAGGCCCCTTCTAAAGCAGACTCGCCTGCGTCTATAGTTCCACCGAAAGCACCCCAATGACCTGGCAATCTTATAGTCGGTATAAAATCTCTTAATTGCAGCAAAAAAGATTGATCTCTTTTGTATAAAAGAATAACAGAAGATTCATTTTGAGACATAATTGATCAATGCTGCCCAAAAACATACTTTAGTATAATTGTGTATAAGGCACACTTGATGATTCAAAAGAAAATTGATGGTTAGGAAAACATATATATTTATGCTAAATAAAATTAATATGCTGAGGAAGTTCACCCTTTGGGGCAACATGACTTAATCTTCCTTTTTGGTAATCATCTAAGACAGTATTCACTGAATGTTGTAGGCACAAACTGGCACATGTTGTCTGAGCATTAAATTTTGAAGATGCTAAATGATTAACTACGTCCCAATATCGGTCACTACTCCAAATGTCTTTGAATCTAGTCTCACAAATATTTCCCATATGAAATTTCTTATATTGCTCGTTAAATAATCCACCACAGGGAGCAACTAGGCCTGAACCAGACATTTGTAACATAAATGGAGTTCCATAACAGCGCTGATAACTTCTTTCTCCATCTGCTTCAATTTTGGTCCATTTCACCTTAACCAGGTACTCATCATCCGAAAGCGACTCTGCTTCACGAAGTTTGCTATAGAGCGGTTTATACCCATCATAATCTACCCCTAAATCACCATCTTCATTGTCGCTACAATGCTTAATGACCAAATAATCTGGACGTAACTCCTTACCTAACTTGGCTAATGGAAGAATTTGATCTTCAAATTCTGGCATCAAAACCATTTGCATTCCAACTGTCACATCAAGATTATCACGTTTTTTGATTTCCATAATATCACGAATATTTTGACACGTCCGGTCAAACCACGCTTCTTTAACACCCATGATTTCTGAGTAACGCTTGCGTTCTCCAGCAGAAAAATTAAATCGTATATAAGTTAGATAAGGAAGAATTTCTTCAGCTTTTCTACGTGTAATGGCCAGACCATTTGTTCCAACGGCCATTGAGAGTCCTAATTGACTACCGTATTTTACAGCGTCAACAAATACAGGAGATATGGTACTTTCTCCATCAGATACAAAACTAATTCCTTTGACTCCTATTTCAGCACAATCCTCTAGAAATTCAAAAATAACCTTCTGATCAATTCGTTCACGATCATTTTCTTGTAACATCGCATAGCAAAAACCACAACCATAATTACAAGCTCTAGTCAAAGCCATATCTATCGTAATCGGAGCAATTCGTTCTCCTCTTTCCCAAGCTTCCACGCGGTCCCAATGCCACTGAAGCTTTGTTCCATCCAAAATCAATTCTGTGTGATCAGTCATTCCAGACATATACCCTCCATTTAATAAAGTTTGTCAAAATAAAAAGCCATTTTATTGACCTGTTTTTTTATAGTCTACGTAATGTACTATCATCCTTTCGTTCTTCAAAATATAATCTCAAAGTTGGTTCAACCTTCTCCTGTATAGCATTTTCTAATTTCATTAGATGCTCAGGCACCTTTTTTTTATCAATGTTGTCACTCATTTTAAGGACTACTTTCCCAGTTTTGTTTGTTTTAACAACTTCAATGTCTGATGCTTTAAAAGGAAACTGTTCACAAATTTCAATCAGACTATTATTCAGTTTATCAATTTGCTCATCATTAGATAATTGGGTCCATTCAATCTTGGCTGGGGCTATATAAAAATTAACAGTTGTGTTAAATTTCATTACTTTTCGATATTGAGACAAAATTTCTCTGGTAAGCAATAATGGTAATCTGAAGATCGGGTCAGCATTATGTGGCAGTACAACTCCAGTTACAGGTCTTTTGAATGAATCATCTCTGATTGAATTTTCCAATAGGATAATTCCATGATCCCCTATTTCTAAGACAGGTAAACCAATTATTATACGACAAAGTTCATCAAGTACTCCTTTGTGAACTATTGATTTAAATCCCTGGTGAGCTGCTTCTCGAATAAGATGATCTGAATCTACAAGTACTGTTAAAGATTCTTCTTCTTCAGTGCATGTTATCAACTTCATTCCTTGCTTGGTTTCCAAGCTGTTTTCATATGCGATATACTGACTTATTTTTTGTATCTTCTTACGGTAAATTGGTTTCAATTTGAGAAACTCAACCCACTTAATCATATGATTAACCTTTAAAGATTTCCCTCCTGAATATTCATGTAAGCTCACTACTCCAAATTCACTTACCTCTTCTTGAAGTTTTGACTCATCAATCATTGCTATTGTAGGTGCATCTATAAATATTTCAAGATTATCTTGTTCTGCAAGTTGAGCTGCTTCTAATAAATTTAAAATACTTTTAATATGATCGTCGTCAGGTACCCAAGTATCTAAAACTTCTGCTCCAGGATGAAATCCTCTAAGGGTTTTATTGAGATTCTCCCAATAAGCAGTGACTAATTCTCCATAGTCAACCTTTAATACATTTTGTTTCATATGAATTTCTCTAATTTTTGTTTGTACAAAATTTCAAATGTTTATTTAAATATAAAGAGGCATAAGCCTTCAGCTCTTAACAAAAGACTGAAAATAAATTACTATCATTTTATAGCGAACTAGTTACAGACACATTTATCTTTTTAAACAACATCAGCTTGCAAAACGTTTTCCTTCAAAGAATTCATTTATTAATTTTGAAATTGTATGAATATCATTTTTACTCAGATACTGATGAATCGGTATGCTTAAAATATGTTTTGATTGTTCTTCAGTTATCGGGAAATCAGACGATTTATAACCTAAAAAATGTGACGACGGTTGCAAATGAATTGGAATAGGATAATGGATAGAAGTACCAATTCCCTCTTGCTCTAAATATAATTGTAATTCATCACGTTCTTTGACCTGTATCACAAAAGTATGATAAGTATTAAATTCCGTCTCTTTTTCTGGGGGATGAAAAACAAATTTGGGATTCAACAATTGCTGATATAATTCTGCATTTTCTCTTCTCTTTTCAATTACATCAGAAAGGTTCTGTACACGATAATTAAGAATAGCAGCTTGTAATGTATCCATTCGTGACACAAATCCAAAATGAACTACTGTGTTTCGATCTTCCAAACCATGATTTCGCAGAAGCATGATTTTTTCTGCAATACTCTGGTCATTAGTAGTCAAAAAACCGCCATCACCACAAGCATTCAGGTTTTTTAGCGGATGAGTTGAAAAACAACCTATATTACCTAAAGAGCCAGCAGGTTTTTTTTCATGCAAAGACCCAATAGATTGAGCTGCATCTTCAATAATGTATATATCATATTTCATTGCAATAGAAGAAATTGCACTCATATTAGCAACTCTGCCTGTCAAATGAATTGGCATAATTGCTCTAGTTTTGTCCGTAATTGCAGGTTCAATCATTTCTATATTGATATTTTGATCGGCTTGAACATCTACAAAAACTGGTTTTGCACCAACTTGAATGATTGCGGCTGTAGAGGCAATAAAAGAATTAGGAGGTGTTATGACCTCATCTCCGGAACCAATTCCTAAAGCTATTAGCCCACAGACTAAAGCATCTGTCCCGCTATTTAAAGCAATCGCGTATTTTACCCCACATACTCGTTTGATATTCTCTTCAAATTCAGCAATTGATGGTCCTCCAACATATTGCCCTGATGCAAGAACACGATCAAGAATAGGAAGAAGGTCTTCTCGTTCTTTTTCCCATTGTTTCGAAAGGTTAACGTAAGGGATTTTTGTTGTCATACGTCCTGATTATAAAATTCGATAACGGTTTTAATAACATAGTCGACCTCTTCCTTACTCAAATGTTGGTCACACGGGAAGGTGATGATCTTTTTGGTATGTGCATCTGAAACTGGATAATCACCTTTCTTGAGGCCTAAATAAGACAAAGCAGGTTGTAGATAGATAGGAACCGGATAATGTACTTTGGCCTCAATTCCTTGATTGAGACAGTATTCAAGCAATTCATCCCGTTTTTCTGCAAAAACGATGTAGAGATGATAGACAATACGATAATCTTTCGGACGTGGAGGTATTTTAATTTTTGTCAAATTACCGAGATGTTTGTCGTAATATGCAGCATTCTCAATGCGTTTCTGGGCAATCATTTCCGTTTGAGGGATCAGCCAGTTACCAACAACGGCCTGAATAGTATCCAAGCGTGAGTTACATCCTAATATTCCGATGGTATCTCTATCAACCATTCCATGGTTCCGAAGCAATCTGAGTTTCTCATCTAATTTATTATCATTCGTAACTATGATGCCACCGTCAGACCAGACATTGAGATTTTTCAATGGATGCAATGAAAATGCTCCGGTTTCCCCCCAGGTACCCGCCGTTTTGCCTTCAATCGCTCCTAAAATGGACTGGCATGCATCTTCAATGACAGGCAAGTTATACTTTTCCGCAAGTGGTAGTAATTTCCGCATATCTGTCATATAACCAGTGTAATGGACAGGAACGATAGCTTTGGTTTTATCTGTTATAGCTGCTTCTAATAAATCAACATCCATACAAAAGGTATCATTACAATCAACAAAAACAGGTTTTGCTCCTAATTCTGCAATTGCGCCGACAGTTGCTACAAAGGTATTCGCTGTTGTAATCACTTCGTCGCCATGTCCTATTCCAAAAGACTTGAGTGAAAGCTTGATAGCGTCCGTTCCAGAATTCACTCCTATGGCATACTTAGTACCAATTAGTGTTGCAAATTTCTCTTCAAATTCCTGAAGTGGTTTCCCAAGAGTAAAATCGCCTGTCTTTACAAATTCTTTAAGTTTCTCCCAAAGGTCATCACAGTCATTAAATTGTTGTTGAAGATAAGAATAGCGTACTTTCATGTGAATTATTTTAAGTTAATAGATTGCATCCGTTTAATGTTGAAATACATTTCGTCATCCAGTGAATTTGGGAGAAGCCCCTTTTCAAAGGCATTTTTTATATCCGACACAGCATCTTTGATTGTATGGCTTGCTGCAAAGCCCAAAACATCTGCAATTTTTTTAGAGGAAACATGATAGGAACGATTATCATCGGTGGGTGTTGTTTTTAGTACAACATCTTCACCAATAACATCACGGACTGCTTCTGCAAGTTGCAAAACTGAGTAATTTTCATAACCGCCATTGAATATTTCGCCGGCAATCTTTTCCTTAGGAGCATTCAACAAAACGACATATATTTCAACCATATCTGCTATGTGGATATTTGGACGCAACTGTGCTCCACCGAAGACACTGATTTCGCGCTTATGGTAGGCTAAGTTCGTCAAAATGTTAACGACTACATCCAATCGTTGTCTAGGTGAATAGCCACAAACTGTAGCCGGTCGAATTGTGGTCGTTGTAAATTCATCCGATTGATATTCAGAAAGTATCTCTTCGCAATTCATTTTGAATACTGAATAGTCAGTCAGAGGCTCCAAAGGCATATCTTCATGCACATTAGGTTCATCCTTTATTCCATAAACACTGGAAGATGATGCATAAAAGAAGCGTTTCACTCCAGCATTTTTGCTAATTTCAACCATTGGCCTGAAAGGATCAAGGTTGATGCTTTTGCCAAGTTCCGGATTAAGCTCAAAACTAGGGTCGTTTGAAATACAAGCCAGATGAATCACTACATCATGTCCCGGAATGGATGACTTCAGGAGTTCCTTATTCCGAATGTCTCCCTTGATTAAAGTGAGAGCAGAATTTTTTGGAAGAACATCTTCTCCATAGATCATCAAATCGAGTACTGTAACACGATGTCCTTCCTTTAAAAGACGTGGCACTAGCACTGCGCCAACATATCCAGCACCGCCTGTTATAAAAACTGATTGTTTTTCCAAAATAATTCCTAGATTTGTCTTATATAATTTTTTAGTTGTTGATGAGAAACTGGAATATTCCCAACTTGCTGTACAGCCAGTGATGCCATTCCAGCTCCAATTGCAGAAGATTGCATGAGCGTTGCTCCAGAGCAAAGCCCAGCTGATAATGCTGCTAACAAAGAGTCTCCTGCACCAGAAACATCAACAGGATTGTTGCATAGAGCCGGGAAATGTTGGCGATTTATAAATCCATCAGTTTCAGATTCGTAGGCAATAAAACCTTCTCTTCCTAGTTTCATCACCAAATTTCGTGAGTTAGTTTTTTCCATTAAAGTATTGGCTACCCATTCAATACCTTCATCCTGAGTCGCAAGTGCAATGCGTGACTCTCTTTCAGTTGGACAAATGAGATCAAAATTCTTAAATTTTGAAACATTTCCAACCTGACTACTACACTGTAAATCCCCAAAAACCAGCAGAGAGTGCTTTGAAGAAAGTTCAGTAATTGTTTCCAAAATACGAGGGGTTATAACACCGTAAACAAAATCACTAATTAGGATTCCCTTAACCTTCGGAGCAGACTCCTTAAGCTCTTGAATGATTTTTTCTTCAATTGGTTTCGGTAGGCTGTGTTCCTTCAGTCTACTGACTCTAAACATTTTTTGGTTCTCTACCAAATATCGAATTTTGAAGGTCGTTGGACGCGAATCGTCTTCTATCAGAATATGGTCAACGTTCAAACGATCCAATTCTTGTGACACCAAATTAGCATTATTGTCTCGCCCTACTACAGAAATAAATCGACATTTTGCTCCTAAGGCACTCACATGCATTGCCACAACAGCTGCACCACCAGCATAATCCCGTGTATCCAACTCACGCATCACAACTACTGGAGCTTCCGCACTCATTCCTAATGGGTCACAGGCCACATATTGGTCAATGATTGTATCCCCAATGACTAACAATGATGCTTCTTGGAATTTATCAATACACTCTAGCAGCTCTTCTGATTTAATTTTCTGTTGGTTACAGGCCAGTTTATATTGTTTGATATGTTGATTATGAAGATTCGGTAGATTGTCCCTCAACAAATCGGCTGAAGCATAATTAGTCTCGCCAGCATGAAAAAGGATTTTCCCTCCCTGTTTTTTCATTAGCTGAACGGCATCACTCACCTGATCATCTCGCTCAGATTCAAACTCTTTTCCTAGAACTAAAACTGCTGGATTTAGGACCTTGATCAGTTTTTCTAAATTCCCTTCGCCGAGCAGGACAACTAGATCAACAGTTTGAATGGAGGCTACACCTGTGGCACGATCATCCTCACTGAAATGGTGTTTCCTGTCAGAATTAAGAAAGGAACGATCCCCTTGAATAGACACGACGAGTTTCATACCTTGCTCTCGAGCGTAATCCAAATAACGAATATGTCCTGGATGAATTATATTGAAATGCCCGTGACACAAGACAACCTTTTCTCCCCTACTCTGAGAAACCTCATCCAGTTTAATTATTTTATTTTCGATCGAATTCAAACTTCAGCTTGTGCTATCTGTTGGTGTATGGGGTGACTCAAAAATTCTATTTGCCATGAGTCGAGTTCAGGCCAGTACGATTTTTGCTGAGGATCATTCTGTGCGAGTTGTAACATGGGAAGTGCACCAATGTCTCTGTGTATTCCGAAATTGTCCCAAGTTGCAATTTTACCTATAAAATTGGGGAGAACTTCTGTACTGAAGTCGCTGATGTTCGGATGTTCATTGATCCACATGAGTGCTTCGGGTTCCAACAGATACACTGCCCCATTGGCTCGGTTTCCCTGAGGATTTTTGGTTTTTTCGTGAAAGGCATACACAACTCCTGCAGTATCCGTTTCAACTATTCCGCATGTTTCTGGAGTCGGACTTTCAAAAGTCATCATTGTGATTAAACAGTGATCAGGTCGATGATTATGGTGATAATTTAGAAAATCCGCAAAATCACATTGGCACCAATTATCTGCGTGGACCAGTAACGTGGTGCAACCCTGAAAATATTCCTTATTTGCTCTTAATGTTCCAGCAGTACCAAGTAATGTGTCTTCAAACACTGAACTTACCCAGCCTTCAAAACGGGATCGATTTAAAAATTCTTGGACTTTTTCAGAATGGTGGTGCAGATTTATGAGGACCTCATCTACATTTAACGAATATAGGGTTTCCAGCCAATATTCAAGCAAAGGACGTTCACCAATCGGCATCAAGCATTTTGGCCAGTTATCTGTAAGCGGACTGAGACGTGTTCCCAACCCTGCAGCCAAGAGCAAGGCTTTTACTTTATTCATTTTACCAACTTCTTGAGGGAAAAACTTTAGACTGGATTTACAGAATAAATGTTATTTTGTTGTTGCATCACTATGGAAGAAAAATAGCTAAAGGACACATTTTCAGTAAAATCTTATTGATCTTGTACATCTTGTCAAAAAGTCCCATTCAAGAGCTACTTCTTCAACTTAAATAGCGGAACCAGTCTTCTGTAGCTTCGGCGATACTATCCGGCGACCACACAGGAGCATCTCTCCAGTATTCAATGTGTTTGAGGATTTCAGTCACACCTTCTTCGATTGGCACTTTGGGTTCCCATCCTAGTTCTGATTGAATCTTAGAAATGTCGGCAAAAGTAGAATCCGGCTCACCCGGGCGTTTTGGAATGTGGACTCTTTCTCCACCTAGCAATTCAACTAAACGATTAACGGATACTGTTGCGCCACTACCTACATTATAAATTTGACCGATTCGATCAGATTTTGCTGAAGCTAGGATGGCTTGTGCAATGTCAGTTACGTATGTAAAATCCCTAGTTTGTTTACCATCACCTACGACTGTGTACGGTTTTCCCGCGAGCTTTTGTCCAAGGAATACCCCAAAAACAGCTCCATAAGTTCCGGAAGTTCTTGAGCGTGGCCCATAAACATTGAAAAATCTTAAAGACAAAGCTGGGAAATTGTATACCTGTGCCCAATGCATGACCAGTTCTTCCCCCATCCGCTTAGCTAAAGCATAAGGATATTGAGGTCGAATCTCTGCATTTTCTGGTGTTGGGTATTTATCCGGTATCCCATAACAGGATGAAGATGCAATATAAATAAATCGATTCACTTCAGCAGCTTTTGCTGCCTGTAAGACATTAAATGTTCCGTCTACATTTGCTCTGAAATAAGCTTCCGGTTGCTGAATACTTGGGACAATATCTGCCAAAGCAGCTAAATGGAAAACCCAATCTGCATTGTCGAAATGTTGTATCCAATCCCCTTTAACGCTAAGGTCGCATTCCACCAATTTGATTTGCTCCCTCACATGATCCAAATTTTCTGGACGACCAGTGCTAAAATTGTCTAAAACCGTGACCTTAATCTTTTCCTTCAACAATAGATCAACAAGATGACTGCCAATAAATCCAGCTCCTCCAGTAACTATTGCCTTCATTTATATTTACCGGTAGTTTCAATTAGATAGTCAATAATTGCTACTAACCAAACATGATGTGTCATTTCTACAATGTTGTATTCAGTACTGTCCACCCATAGATTCAGATCACCTAGTTTCCGTAAAGGATTGTCCGTTAAAAAACCAGAAACCGTTATCACAGACAATCCTATTTCATTCCCTTTTTCTGCTGCATTAAGCATATTCTGAGATTTACCACTACTACTGATTAGAATTACCAGATCTCCCTTATCTGCATAAGCCTCCAAAGCTTTCGCCACCCAGTTTTCATAACCGAAATCATTTGCGAAACAGGTGATTAGATCCGCTTCATTAAAATTAATTGCACGGATGCAGGCAGCCTTAGTGAAATCTACAGCAACATGACTAGCCATGGCTGCACTTCCGCCGTTACCGGCAATGATGACTTTTTTCTCAGCTTTGTGTGCTGCCCAAACCATGGAAGCAGCTTGCTCTAATTGTGTTGGATCAATAGAGTTGAGTTTTTGTCCAACAGATTCGAAATATTTTGAGAAATAATTGGTTTTTTCCATTTTTTCAGGTCATGGTGCTATGTTTAGTGGTTTAGATTGCATACTTGTTATTACTACCATTATAGGCATGGAAAGGGGCTAATAATGTTTTGGCAAGGCTCCGCCATTTGCGTTACACAAGTGTTCCGCATTAAAACAAAAAAACTGTTTCTAAAAAATAGACTAGATTACAGAATTAAAACAAACAACGGCCTTTAACAAACAGATTCTTAAAAATCATCTATTTGTGACCAGTTGATAGATAGTGTCTTTTTCCAACTGTACCTGATCCGGTTCAACGTCAATCATTACTGAACCTGGGATTGCATCCACTTGTATGTGCAGTTTTTTGCGATCCAGTCTGTCAATCACTCCCCGTAAACCGGTCAAAGGGCCCTCCTTCACAAAAACTGAATCTCCAACCTCAAAATCTGTTCCAAAAAAACAAGCACATACGTGCTTTTCGAGCAAAAGGACATTTTCAATTTGATCATCCGGAACTGGTGTCGGTCCGCTTGGGCTTTTCAAAATTTCAACCACACCTGGTGTTTTTAAAATTTCCAGGTGACATTCCGGATTGAGCAGGGTGCGAACAAACATATAGCCGTTGAAAATTGGTCGAGTCAGAACCTTTCTGCGATCTTTACGGATGCTCAAGGCCTGATAGGTTGGATTGAGCACCTCAAATTGTTTGTGGTGCAAACCCACATGCACCAAGCGCTCCGCCTGGGAGCGTACCCGGAGTACATACCAGCTTTTTTCAGGACAATAGTGCATAATATTTTCAGAATGAACGTCGATGCAAATTATTCATGAAAATAAAACCCAGTGCTGATTTTTCTGAAATCCCTGCTGAGCCAGCAATTCAACAAGCGGAGCTCGATGCTCCAGCGATGCAAGCAGAATCAGTTCGCCGGATTTCAGTTCCGGCAAGGTCCGATTCGCGCTTTGTTCAGGATTATCCAGCAAATCTTTTTCCGGAATTACGGAAAGCAGTTCAATCTCAATTCCGGAAAAACAGTAACTGAGGACTTCAGTCAAATCATCCTCTCCACACAGATGAATCCCGCGCACCCCTTTTTTAGACAGGATGCGCAAATGTTCATCGCCCTTGCTTTTTAATTCACGAAATGAGTTAAGGGTGCGGTGCAGGTAGGAGAGGCTGAGACGGCTTTTTTCCAGTGCCCCCTGCGGAGTGAGAAAATAAAGCCAGCGCCGTGGTTTGACTTGCTGGGCTCGAATCCAGCCTTTTTTGAGAACTCTTTGAAAATAGGTATTCGTCAGCCCCAAAGAGACATCCAACTCCCGAGCCAGCTGGCGCTGATTTATCCCAGGGCTGCTCTCAACAGTATTAAACAGTGTCAGTGTGCGTAGTTCTTCCGGAGTCATCTTTACAACAATTTCAAATTAAGTGGCTAATTGCTAAGCCTCCAATATGTTCAGTCATTGAACATGATACCTCAATCTACAATACTGTCAAGCAATATTTGCTTCGATATTGCTGGGAAGAAATTATGCCTATGAATGTCGCAGATAAGTACCTAAAATATTTATGACAGGATTACAAGATTGTTTGCTAATAGCTTAATTGGTTGCTGTTTGGACAGGATTACAGGATTTACAAAATTGATGAACTAGTATAAATTCCTAAAGCCGTGTCATTGCTTACAAAGCGAGAAATCTTGCATTTGTTAAGCTCTAATATTTTTAAAATTTCTCCTTACGGTCGAAATGACACAGCACCTAAAGAAACTATGGTTTATTCCTTTTTCTTTTTCCATGGGGCTGATTTAGATGCAGAGTAGATTTTGCTTGCTGTTGCATTATAATGAAAAATGCATTATGATGATTTTACACTATTTCTTTAAAGGAGCATGTTATGTCATCATTACAGGTCAGGGAATTACCAGAAAATATATACTCTCTGCTTAAGCAAAGAGCTGAGGCAGAACATCGTAGTATTGCACAAGAAGCAATTGCACTTTTGGCAAAAGGTCTTGAAACGTCAATTTCTCCTAAAGTCCGTCGTACCAAGTTGTTGCAAAAAATTGCTGAAGAGTCTGGATTAAGTGGCGGAACAGTATCTAAGCTTGATCCGGTGGAATTGATCCGTGAGGATAGAGAGCGATGATTGCTGTTTTAGATACCAGTGCGGCAGTGGAGGTTGTGCTTAAAAGAGAATCAGCGACTTTGTTTTCGCATTTTCTTGCAGAGGCTGATTTGGTAATAGCGCCTAATATTTTGATTGCTGAAGCAACAAATGTTTTCTGGAAATATCAAAAATTTTCAAACTATACATATGATGAGTGTGAGAAATCCATTGATCATATTGTCTCTCTACCAGATGAATATGTCAATGAACGGGATCTATATCTGGAGTCATTCAAATTGGGGTGTATGTTAGACCATTCAATCTATGACATGATCTATCTGGTGCTGGCAAGACGTAATAACGCTACATTGCTGACTATGGATCAGAGGTTGGTCGCTTCAGCTGAAAAGGCAGGAGTGAATACAGCTTAGTACATTTTGTGTAAACACTCCTGGATTCCCGCTTCTGCGGGAATGACTAAGAAATGCAATGCTGTACTCTAGTTTAGCAGACATTTATTTTTTAAAAAAAATTATAAACAAATTTCGAAAAAATACTTTAATTTTAAAGAGGATCCATGCAAAAAACATTTTATATTTTTCTACTCTTTCTACTTTTTATGGGCGGATGTACAGAAGAATCGCGGAACAAAATATTTAAACAGGCGGATAATTTATTAGGAAAGGATTTGCGTGTTTCTTATGTCGCCGACAGCGGAACAATAGTTAAAAGCTGGACCGTGAGGGACGGGAAAGTCACGACCCACAAAGACGAACAAGGCGCCGCAAGTGGATATTATTATTTTTGGAGCGTCGAAAGCGGTTATGTCCAGGTTCCTATTGCGCGGTCGATTGTCGAGGAAATTAAGTTGTAATAGAATTGGACAGGATTACAGGATTCACAGAAAAAATTAGCCACTTATATCAAAGATAATCACTGATTAAGATCTCTCACTTTGCTAAAGAGGGCAAATTATTTTACCTAAAAATGTATTGTCATCCAGAACGGATGTGAGGGATCTTTATTCAGCAGCACTAACTCTTATTCAACGCATGCTTAGTGAGGGCATGACAATTGTCTAAAAATCTTCGTCAATCAAATCAATTTCATCAGCAAGGTTCAGGTCATCATCCGGCTGTTTGGAGGGGTTACTTGATGTTTTTCCAGAATTAGTTTCAGTTGCATCGATGATTGGTTCTTCTTCCGGAATGTCATGTGCCTCAGGGTCAAGATCCGCAAAATCCTCTTCAACATCATAAATATCTGTGCGGCTGAATTGCAGTAAAATACTTTGCGCAATTGTGGATAAATGCAAGGGTCGCGTCAAATAGTCCAGGGCTCCGGCATTCAGAAACTGCAGTCTTCTCTCCAAACTCACAGGTCCGGAAAGGCAAATAAAATGGACTTCCGGGAATTGATCCTTAGTTTGCTGCATAAGCTCCATAGCGTCCGAATTTCCTTCTGTTCCAGTTTCCATAATTATCAGATCAAGAGGATCTATTTTCAGGAAACGCCAGAGATTTTCTTTTTTACCGACACACTCAACTTCCATTCCCGTACGTTCACTGAGGTATTTTTTCAACAACTCCGCCTGCTCTTTTGCTGTGTCAAAGATCACCAACTGTTTCCCTGCAAAACTAAACGGAATCAGGTTATCATCATCAAATTTATCAAAAAGCTCATCCTGCGACACTGTTTCAGCAAAATCTATAGAGTCATCCAACGGCTCCACAAGATCGATATCCTCTAAATCGCTTTCCTCCAAAGGCGGTAGATTATCCAGTTCATCAGCAGCATCATCATTTTCAAAATGAAGCATCTCATTTTCATTCTCATCCTCTTTTTCTAACTCGTCCGCATTCTCATCCTCTCCATCGTCCACTAAATCAAAATCCAAAACGTCTAAATCCAAAATGTCTGAATCACTTTCTGTGAACTCACCAGCTACTTGCTCTTTATCTTTCTGATCCTCACCATCCTCATCTTTGTCGTCCGCAACGTCAAAATCCAAATCACCGGAATCAATATCTCCGACAGTAATTTCGTATTGTTCTTCGCTCAAATTTTCATCTTCAGTCAAAGCATCACCATCTGCTGAATTTGATTCAGTGGTTTTTTCGTCTTCCATTTCCATCTGATAATCCTTCTTTATTGATTAGTCACTTTAAAAACGATTAATTATTTTTAAACGATCTTCGCCTGATTTTTTTAATTCACGAACGAACAGTGAAATTCGGTTATCCGGATTCAGCTTCTGCCAGTAAGAATTTGCAATTTGCTCTGCATCACCTTCGAGCGTCAGCAATAGAGGATCCCCCTCAAAAGCCGGCAGCGGATTCCCGTCGCGCATGTAGGTCGTCACGCAATATCCGTAACCCGGAGCTATGTAGTTATAACGATAAAAATGATATACGGACTGTTCGTCCGAAAAATCACTTTTACTAATTTTGGCCAAAGTCACTGATGATATTTTTTGCTCTATCATTCCGGAAATACGGGGTGTAAAATTAGGAACATCAGGTTCATGTTTTTCCGTATGCAATGAAGAGTAAAAACTTTCACCCTGCTTTAAACCCTCACAAATTGTATCGGTCTGACTTCCGTTTGTGACAACTACACAATCATCGACGTCACGCATGGCGTTGTAAATAATCAGTGACGGATCTTCCACCAGAGAAGGATCTGCTGCTTCGGTTAGCAATATTCCGTTTTCGTGTCTGAAAATCCTATTCCTGCTGTTTGAGCTGCGCCCCATTATCCAGTAAATAACAATCCACGAATTTTCATGATTGCGCCCAAGCACAATTCCGCGTCCCGGATACACGTTTTCCGCAATGTGCTGCTTTAATTTTTTTTCCGCAAGTTTCTTGGTCAAATCAATATTCGTAAAGTTCAAATTGCTCGTGGTGCATATCATCAGATATTTTAAAAGTTATGCTCCGGCCCATTTCCACTTCCAGTGTTTCCACGGCTTCCTGTTCAGTATTCTGGATATAGTTAAAAACATCAGAGTGCAAAAATATTGCGATTGAGCCTTTTGTATTTCGACGGCAACTGCGTCGAATTTCTCGAAAGGCTTCGTAACTGACGGTGGAAGCGGATTTTATATGACCGCTACCATCACAATATGGACAAGGGTCACAAAGGTAGCGGCTCAGATTTTCACGGTCACGTTTGCGGGTCATTTCGACGAGCCCCATTTCGCTTATCTGCAAAATCTTGCTCCGCGCTTTATCGGAACGCAGGTGATCCTTGAGTGTCTGATAAACCATTTGGCGGTGCTGCGGAGTTTCCATATCGATGAAATCGATAATGATAATT
>JGI24922J38493_100010_pt1 | contig 20142 bp, 17 predicted proteins | sample LinPFosplate10_FD_38493 | JGI IMG/M metagenome (IMG submission 38493)
TCATGCGGACTGCCGTCTGATTCCATTCATTGACGCGACCCCTCGCATCAATCCCGATGATCGGAGCAGTGGCTGTGTCGATCAAGCGCGTCAGATCGCCGGCCACTCGCTCCTGCTTTGCACGAGCCAGATCCAGTTCGTTGGCCTCCCCGGTCACTGAACGGCTTAGGTGCTCTTTGGACATGCATTCTCTCCGGATTTGGCATGCACTGCGGGCGAGGGAGCGGAAGGGGGCGTGAATCATACCGAGACAGAGTGAAGGCTGGGATACTTACCGTGATAATGCAATATCAATGCCATTGGATCTTCTCAGAGTAGTCATTCAAATTCAGTGACTTGGCGATTCGAGGATGAGCCCGGTGAGCAGGATGGTTAGTTTCGACCGTTCTTAGAGGCTCTAATCAACCGATCTTGCCGGCTTGAGTGGTTCGGGGAAGGGCTCCTCATCACCCCCGCTAGCCCACCCCTCCTAGCCCACCCCAGCTAAACCACCCCAACCAGGAATACCGACGGAACGGAAACCACAGGGAAACGCCTTCAGGCGAACCCGCTATCCCGAAGCATGCCCACCAGCCGGTAGCCCGCCCAAACGGCGAGCACGCCGCCCAGGTTGCTTAAGAGTAGATTGGCCACAGCCAGGCCCCCTTGGCGGCTTTCGAACAGCGCGAAGGTCTCGAAGCCAAAAGCTGCGAAGGTGGTGAAGCCCCCGAGAAACCCGATGGTGATCGCCCAGCGGTATTCTTCACGAACCGCCACGGGACCCGCGAAGAAAGCCGATAGACCCCCGATCAGAAGACAGCCCAGCAGATTGACGGCCAGGGTGCCGAACGGAAAATGGCTCTCGGTGATCCGCTGGGCAAAGCCCGTGATCCCGTATCGGGCCAGGGTTCCGAGGCCGCCCCCCACCGCAATCAGAACCAGCTTCAGCATGCCCAGCTCCCGGGATCAACCCGGGGCCGGGGGTGCGCCCCCGGACTCACCGGCTCCCCTGCATCGCCGACGGCTTCAGCCATCCACCAACCGGCCGACGATCTCGTCGAAAGCCTCATCCGCCAGAGCAACCATTTCGGCATCGGTGCGGTCCTGAATGGGATGGGGGACATACACAGCCGCCGGATCGGCGCCGAGGGCTTTCGCCTGGACCGCCGCGCCGTCCCGGAAGACATCGCTCGCGATAAAGACACCCGGCACACCCTGGGCTTCGAGGTTCACCATGTCGTGCACACTGCACGACGTGCAACTGCCTCAATCCGCCAGGGCCTCCACCACCGCCGCGCACTCCTCGGCAATCTGTCGGCGCACATCGGGCGGGGCCGGCTTGGTAAAGGTCGGCTTACTGAAACGCTTGACCCGTGCGCCCTGCTCGGTGAACAAGTCGGCCAAGCGATCCATGAAGACATCGCCTCGGGCCTTGGAAATATCGAGCAGGGCCAGATCCAGCCCCTCCAGGGTTGTGGGACGCGGGATGCGTTCTCGGATGGGAAGGGAACGCTCGCCCGTTGGATCGAGAACAACAACGCCCCCGGAAGGCGACTCTAAGTTGTGGGTTCCGCTCAAGATCGAATCTCCTGCAAGGTGGGCTGGCTCCCCACTCCTCCGGTCACCCACCCGCCGATCATCGTGGAGAAGAGACCCGCATCGCCGCCACAGTACACGATCAGGAGACCGCCGGGGCGAAACTTGGGAAGGGCGGGCGCGGAAACATCCACGGGCACCCCTTCGGACATTCCCCCTGCCCCCCGGACCAACTCGGGGGTGGGAATCATCAGCAGTTCGTGCAAGCGCGCGGTCAGTTGTTCCTTGCTCCAGCCGGCTTCGCTGAAAACCCGGGCGTGCTCGGGCCCAATCGCCAGAACACAATCGAAGGCCATCACCAACTTGGGATGAATCAGAGTCCGCAGGTTGGCCGCATAGGAACGCGCCAGGGACTCGGGCTCCCGGGACAATTGGTCCACGATTGTCCGCGGCCCCTCGCCGGGAAAAAGCGTGACCGTGCTGACCCCGGGCTTGGCGCCCAGATCCGCAGAAAGAGGGCCCCAGGGAGAGCCCTCCTCGTCCTCGGCAAAGCAAAAGGATAACTTGCCTGGATTTCCAAAGGCCGCCCGATCGACTTCGCCCGGGCGCCCACCGCCCACGTTGCGGATCACCAGTTGCAGCGCTCGTCCAATGGTGGCGTTGGCCCGATTCCCCTGGCCGAACACGTTTCCCCCGGAGTTCATTCCGATCGCCCGGCGAATCGGTCCGTTGACAATAATCACGGGCCCGGCGGGCATGGTCGTCGCCAACAAGCCGTGCATGTTGAAGCGTTCGGTGCAGGCGGCTTCCACCGCCGCGAGCACAACCGGAAGATACTCGGGCCGACAACCCGCCATGACCGCGTTGATCGCCACCTTTTCCACCGTGCAATCCACAAGATCCGGCGGCACCACCGCCACCACCTCGTCGGGCTTTCGGCTCGTTCCCTGGAGCATGGCCAGCACCCTTCGCTCGGTGGGAGGCACCACGGGGAGCCCGTCGGTCCACCCGCGGTCGAACGCGGCTTCCATCTCGTCTTCTAGAGGCGCATAGCGAACTCGCCGAGACGCCATGGCGCTCGCCCCCAGACGCACCGCCAGATCCAAAGCGTTCAGGGGATCCACCGACAGCGAGCCACACCCCGGCCGGAAATCCGGAAGTCCTGGGCCGAGCCCCGGGCGGCTCGCCAGCTGCTCCCACTCGGCGCGATCCCAACCCACGGTCCGGGAGCGCTCCACGCCGTCTTCCACAGCGATCAGGGTGGGCACGGTTTCAACCGAATGGTGCCATGACGTTTCGAGGGCCGTGTCGTCTTCCACCGGCATGCCCGAAGGAAAACTCGGGTCGTCCTGGCTGAAGATCGTGAGCGTCCCCGTCTCGGCCAAATTCTCAAGAACCGGCACGACGAGTTCGCAGGTGGGGCAATCGCGTTTGACAAAGACCACAAGGCCCGAGGGCAGCAGCGGACGCGCGGAATCGGTCATGGGCAAACTCCTTGGTACCGGGGCCCGGGCTCGAGTGAGAGTGAGAGCGAGAGTAGCAGCCCCGGCCCCCATCGCCCCGGAGATCCACGCCTCCGGCGGGGTGGCCCCCCGCCCGACCCCGCTATCGTCCAACCCTTCAGCCTGTCCGGGCATACCCGTTTGGCAGATCGGCTGGGCAGATCGGCCGCGTCATTCGAGAGCCCCTCGAACCCACTCAAGGAGAAGATCTTTGGCGAACACAGCCACCGAGAAGGCCCTTGGATTCGGAATATTCCTGGCCCCCTTCCACTCCGTTAAAGAAGACCCCACCGCCGCCCTGGACCGAGACTTTGAGCTGATCGAGTGGCTGGATGAATTGCGCTTCGACGAGGCCTGGATCGGCGAACACCACTCCGCGGGCTACGAAATTATCGCCTCGCCCGAAATCTTCATCGCCGCAGCCGCCGAGCGAACCCGCCACATTCGCCTGGGAACCGGGGTCGTCTCCCTCCCCTATCACAACCCCCTGATGGTGGCCGAGCGCATCAACCAACTCGACCACATGACCCGGGGCCGCGTCATGCTGGGGGTCGGCCCGGGCTCCCTACAATCCGACGCGCGCATGCTGGGCCTGGAGCCCACCCGCCAACGCGCCATGATGGAGGAATCCCTGGAGGTCATCGTGCGCCTGCTTCGAGGCGAAACCGTGAGCGAAACCCGGGAATGGTTCGAACTCAACGAGGCCCGGCTTCATCTGGACCCCTATAGCGATCCCCATGTGGAACTGGCCGTGGCGTCCCAGGTTTCTCCGGCGGGAGCGCGCATGGCCGGGCGCTTCGGATTGGGCCTGCTTTCGGTGGGAGCGACCACCCAGGGCGGCTTCAATGCCCTGGCCGCCAACTTCGATGTCTACAGCAACGAGTGCGAGAAACACGGGAACCCGGTCAATCGCGACGGTTGGCGTCTAGTCGGCCCCATGCACATTGCCGAGACTCGCGAGCAGGCGCGCAAGAATGTGATGTTTGGCTTCGAGGATTGGCTCTTCTACTTCCAGAAGGTCGCGAACTTGCCCCTGGGCGGCGACGGTTCGCCCGAGGAAGCCCTGGATGGCCTCATCGAAGGCGGCTTCGCCGTGGTGGGATCCCCGGACGATGCCATCGCCCAGATCGAGCGACTGAAGGCCGAGTCCGGAGGCTTCGGGAGTTATCTCATCATGGCCACCAACTGGGCGGACTGGGCCCAGACCCGGCGCAGCTACGAACTCTTCTCCCGTTACGTGATGCCTCATTTCCAGGGGCGAAACCGGGCGCGCGAGTCGAGCATGGAATGGACCATGAAAAACCGAGACCGGTTCAGGGGCGACTACGCGAGCGCCGTCGAAAAGGAAATCAAGACCTATGCGGAAGGCCAGGTGCCCGACAAAGCCGTGGACTGAAGCATCCGCCGCTTTGGCTACGGTTCGGACTCTGGCCTAACTTCGCTTTCCCCACTCGCTGTCCCAACCCGTCGGCCTCGCGCCCGGCCTCATCCGGAGACTTTTCCATGACTACCGCTCACCCGATTCGCTCCAAGGGCCTTCACCATGTCGCGTATGCGACTCGCGACCCCGAGGCCACCTACGTTTTCTACAGCGAGAAACTCGGAATGCCCCTGGTCCACACCGAGAACCATCGTCAGGGCGACGGGTATTTCCGGCATTTCTTCTTCGACATGGGCGCCGGCGACCACCTGGGCTTCTTCGAGGTGAAGGATGTGGGCGAGGAAGACGATTACAAGACGGCGGTCTCCCTAGGTGTGGGCCTTCCGATCTGGGTCAATCATCTCGCCTTTCAACTGGACAGCGAGGACGAGTTGCGGGCCATGGTGGGGCAATTGCACGATCGCGGCATCGACCAACTCCAGGAAGTCGATCACGGCTGGTGCCGATCGATCTACCTCCTCGATCCCAACGGAATCATGGTCGAGTTCTGCGTCACCACCGACGTCGCGGCCTTCACCCAGAGCGAGGACGAAGCCCTCAGGCTTCTCCGAGCACCGCCCGAAACGATCCCCGCCGATTCCGCCAAGGAAACCTCGGTGGCCAAGTCCACCTGACGTGCCAAGGGGTCATTGCTCGGTACCCCTCGAAACGTTGCAAAAGCTCGGGACGACTAAAAAAATCCTCGCCCACTCCAGGGCCGGGTCGCCAGGGGATCAGTGTGCACAAGAACATTCAAAGGGGGCGCCCCTCGAAATCGGCCCTGATCGCCGGGGCCCTGGCCCTCGCCCTGATCGGATCGGGCACGGCCGCCGCCCACCCCCTGGCCCCAGCACTCCTGGAACTGCGGAGCGGGCAAGAGGGCCTCGCCGAGGTAGCCTGGAAAACCTCGCGCCTCAAGCCTCGGGGCGCCGACATTCGCCCGATCTTGCCAAGCGAGTGCCCCGCCATTTCGGACCCCGTGGTCAAGGAGGACGAGCAAAGCGTCACCCTGGTCTGGAACATTCAATGCCCGGGGAACGAGGGGTTGGTGGGGCGACAGATCGCGATCAGCGGGCTCGAAGCCACCCGAATCGATGTGCTGGTGCGGGTTACCCTGGCGGACCAGCGCGTTGTCAGCACGGTCCTCCATGCCGGGGACTCGGAGTTCCGGGTGCCGGCCAAGCCTGAGAAAAGCCAGGTCGTCAAGGCCTACGCCCAACTGGGGTTCGAGCACATCCTCACCGGGCCCGACCACCTTCTCTTTGTTCTGGGGCTGATCCTACTGGTAATCGGCTGGCGGCCCCTGGTCAAGACCGTGACCGCCTTCACTGTGGGGCACAGCCTCACCCTCTCGGTGGTGGCCCTGGGTCTCGTCCGGGTCCCATCCTCCCTGATCGAGGTGCTGATCGCCGGGAGTGTTCTCCTGCTCGCCGTCGAACTGACCACGCGCAACCGCGCACGCCCGAGTCTTCTGCGGCGAAAACCCTGGCTCATGGCTCTGGGCTTCGGGCTGCTCCACGGAATGGGCTTCGCCGGGGCCCTGGCCGAGATCGGCCTCCCCGACGACGAAATCCCCCTCGCGCTCTTCTCATTCAATATCGGCATCGAACTCGGACAACTCGCCTTCGTGGCCGTCATCCTCGCCGGGGCCGCGCTCCTGCGGGCGCCCCTCGCCCGAGCCCCCCTCTGGGTGCTCCGCGCGCCCGCCTACGCGATCGGCAGCCTGGCGGTCTATTGGATGCTCGAGCGCACCGCCGCCCTGTTCTGAGTTCGGCCTTCCCGTTGGGCCGAAGGCGGCGCCGGGCGGCGCGATCCGCGTGTGAGCTTTGCCGGGGCTCGTGCGTGACTAAACCCAGGGCAAAGACCAGGGATAGGGACCCGCGAAGGGCTCGTTAGGAAAGCCAGCGCCCGAGGCCGGTGCCCCAAAGGATTTTCATGAACTTCTGCAGGCCGGCGTCGCTCTTGGATCGATAGGGATAACGGGAGACCGACATCTTTCCGCCCCGCCGGTCCACGATAATAGGCTCCGCATGGCAGTAGCCCTTCAAGCCGGTTTCGCCGTTGACCTGGCCGATGCCGCTCTCCTTGCGCCCACCAAAGGGCGCTTCTTGGATGCCATAGGTCATGGTCATGTCATTCACGCAGACGCTGCCCGACTCCATGCGTTCGGCGATCTTGATGCCCTTGCGATTGTCACGGGTCCAAACGCTTCCGCCCAGACCGTAGGCGCTGTCGTTGGCGAGTTCGATGGCTTCTTCCTCGTTGGCCACCCGCATGATGGGAAGAACGGGGCCGAAGGTTTCCTGGCGCATGATCTGCATTCCGTGGTCGACGTCGGTCAGCACTGTGGGTTCGTAAAAAAGGCCCTGAAGATCCGGATTGCGTCGGCCACCGGTCAGAACCGTGGCCCCGCGCTCTCGGGCATCGGCCACGTGCTCCTCGATGATCTCGAGTTGCCGGGGCCAGAAGATTGCCCCCACATCGAACTCCCCGTCGGCTCCCTGACGCAACTCCGAGACCCTCTTCACGACTTTTTCCGTGAACGCATCCGCCACCGCGTCCACCACGTAAACCCGCTCGGTGCCGCAGCAATATTGACCCGTATTCATGAACGCGCCGGCAACGGCCCCTGCCGCCGCATAGTCGAGATTGACGTCATCGCAGACGATCATCGCGTCCTTCCCCCCGAGTTCGAGGGTGCACGGAATCAACTGCTCGGCGCAGGACACGGCGACCTTGCGCCCGGTCGCCACGCTTCCGGTGAAAGCCACCTTGTCGACCCCGGCTCGGCAAAGCGCAGCTCCGGTTTCCCCGTCGCCGGTCAACACCTGCAAGAGACCGTCGGGCAGCCCTGCCTCGGCGAAGATTTCCCCGACCAATATGCCCGAGAATGGCGTGACCTCCGAGGGCTTCAGAATCACCGCGTTGCCCGCCATCAGCGCCTGAATCGAGGGATTCATTGCCAGCACGAAGGGCGCGTTCCAGGGACTGATCACCCCCACCACTCCCAGCGGTCGATAAACAATCCGCAGGCGCTTCATCCAACTCGAAAGGCCGTGGAGTTTTTTCTTTTCTGTATTGAGAATACGCTCGGCGTTTTTCGCGTAGTAGTTAAGCGCGTCCCCCACCGCAAAGACTTCCATTTGGAGCGCTTCGGTCCGGGGCTTCCCGGTCTCAGCAATCACTGTGGAGAGGATGTCTTCCTGGCGCTCCAGAAGAATCTCGAGGGCACGCACCATGAATCGCGCCCGTTCGGAAATGGGCAACGCCCCCCAGTCGACCTGGGCCTTCCGGGCCCGGTCCACCGCCGCGGCCACATCCGCCGCATTCTGCACTTCGATTTCCCCGATGGGTTCCAGGTTGGCAGGGCTGGCTAGGGCCAAGCGTCGGCGCCCGGACGAACCGGTATCAAGGGGGGTCACAATGGCCATTCGGGCTCTCCTACTGGGGGAATCGCGGAGGGTACACAAAGCGACAGGACCCGGATACCTGAAGCAAAGCTCAAATCCATTGACCGCCCCTCCCCCGGCGACTCTCCCCAAGCGCCTCTCCCCAAGCGCCCCAAGCCCCCAAGCGCCCCAAGCGACTCTCCCAAAGGAGGGGCTACACTCTGCTTTCCCTTACCACAGCCAGCAAGGAGCAAAATGGTCGCCGGGGGCAAAGCGGCATTGGCGGGCAGGCGAGTTCTGGAGATCGCCGACGAAAGCGGCGTCTATTGCGGAAAGCTTCTGGCCGACATGGGCGCCGATGTCATCAAGATCGAGCGGCCCGGGGGCGACGCCGGTCGCGACCGGGCGCCTTTTCTCGCCGACCTGCCCGGCGAGGACCGCAGCCTCCATTTCTTGTACATGAATACGAGCAAACGCGGCATTACCCTGGATCTGGGCCGCGCCGAAACCGCTCCCCTACTCAGACGTCTGGCCCTGGGCGCGGATATCGTGCTCGAGACCCTGCCCGTCGGCCGACTCGACGCGCTGGGCATCGGCTACGCATCCCTTGCCGCCGAAAAACCCGAGATCGTGGTCACGTCCATCACCGGCTTCGGGCAAACCGGACCCCATTCGCATTGGAAGTCATCGGACTTGGTGGCAGGCGCCGTGGGCGGCCCCCTGCACGTGACCGGCGACGCCGAAGACCCCCCGGTAGCCCTGGCCGGAGAGCAGAACTTCCTGATGGCCTCGACCTGTGCGGCGGCGAGCAGCATGATCGCCCTACTCTCCGCGGCCCGGACCGGGCGGGGCCAACACGTGGACATCTCGTTGCAGGAGACCACCCTTTCGGTCTCCCATATCTCCGGCGTCGGCAAATGGCTGGATGACGGAATCATCCCCCGGCGCGTGGGCACCGGGCTCACCGCGTCGGTTCCCTCGGGCGCCTACGCGTGCCAAGACGGCCGGGTTTACTTGATGGTGAACCGACCGGCCCACTGGAAAGCTCTGGCCCAGTGGATCCACGAGGAAACGGGAAACGAGGAAGTTCTCGATCCCCTTTTCGAGGGGCCTTCGTCCAGACGAATCGAATACCGCGAACTTCTTGATCTCTTCATCTCGGACATGACCGCCTTGCACACCGTGGACGAAATTTTTCACGAAGGCCAGCGACGCCACATTGCATTCACCCCGCTGCAATCCACCGAGGACACCGCCCGGGATTCCCATCTCCAGTCCCGGGACTTTTTCGTCGAGGTGGACCACTCGGCCACGGGTCCCCTTCGCTACCCCGGCGCGCCCTTTCGTCCGGAGTCCACCCCGTGGTCGATCTCGCGCCCCGCGCCCCGGGTAGGCGAGCACAACCACGAGGTGCTCGGCGGAGAACTGGGGCTCGCCCAGGAAACCCTCGAGAGCCTGGGCCAGGCGGGGATGATCTAAAGCTCCATGGATCAGCAAGCCCTCGCAGACTTGAAGGTGGTCGAATTTACCCAGGGCATGGCGGGCCCGTGGATTGGCCGAATGCTGGCCTGGTGCGGCGCCGAGGTGATTCGCATCGAGTCCCACCGGGTTCCGGGAGTCGTGCGACTTTACGTTCCCCCGGCCGCCGAGGATCGAAAGATACAACCCGAGATGTCACCCTGGTTCACCGACTGGGATGCGGGCAAATTGTTCGTGACCCTCAATCTCAAAGAACCCGGCGGCGCCGAACTGGCCCGGAAATTGGTTGCGCGATGCGACCTGGTCGTGGAGAACCACCGCTTCGGGGCCATGGACAAACTCGGCCTCGACTGGGAGACACTCCGTGGCGTCAATCCCGAACTCATCGCCATCAGCAGCAGTGGCTTCGGAGACCATGGGCTGCACCCGGGCTACGTGAGTTGGGGGCCGAATATCGAGGCCATGTCGGGGATGGCTTGGCTCGGAGGCTTTCCCGAAGGTCAGGGCGCCATGACCCAATACGCCTACCCGGATTCCCTGTCGGCCCTTCATGGACTCTTTGCCGTGCTCTGCGCCCTGGACCACCGGGAGCGAACCGGCGAAGGACAGCGGATTACCCTGGCCCAACTCGAGACCACCGTCGCCATGATTGGGCCCGAAATGATGGACCAACTCGCCCACGACCAAGCGCCGGCGCGCCTGGGCAACCGTTCGACCTACCGCGCACCCCAGGGCTGCTATGCCTGCGCGGGGGAGGATCGGTACTGCGCCCTCTCGGTCTCCAGCCGGGAGGAGTGGCAAGCCCTGTGCCGCATCATCGGCCGGGAAGAGTGGGCCGGAGACGCCCACCTGGCCAGCCTCGCCGGGCGCCAGCAGGCCGCCGACCGCATCGACGAGGCGATTGAAAGCTGGACCCGCAGCCGGTCGCCCCATGACGCCGCAAAGACATTGCAGGCCGCCGGGGTTCCAGCGGGCGCGGTGCAAAATACCGAGGATCAATATCGCCGAGATCCGCATCTGGCCGAGCGCGGTTACTTCGAAACGATTCCGCACCTGAAGAAGGGCGAGGTCGTGGCCCCGGGCATTCCCCTGGGCTTGACGGGAACACCCGGGCGAACCCCCCGCGCCGGGGCCGCCATGGGCGAGGACAATGCGTCGGTCTTCCGCGACCTGCTTGGGCTGACCGAGACCGAGTACGCCGACTATCTGGCCACCGGAGCCATCGAGGCGCCCCCGGAACCCAACCCCGAAAGCTCCCGCCCCACAGACGATTAAGCCGGAGGAAACATGTCCACTCTTCAGAACGACTACGAATTGATCGGGATCGAAATCGACGCGGGGGTCGCCTGGGCCACCGTCGACAACCCGCCGATCAATCTGATCACCCTGCCTCTCTTCGCTGAACTGACCCGACTGGGGAAGACCGTGGCCGAGGACGACGCCATCCGGGTGCTCGTCCTGCGAAGCGCCAACCCCGATTTCTTCCTGGCCCACTTCGACGTGGAAGCGATCCTGGGCTTCAACACCGAGAGCGAAGCCGTTCGCTCGCCGAACAACGCCTTCCACCAGATGTGTGAGGGATTCCGCTTGATGGATAAAGCCACCCTGGCCCAGATCGAGGGGCGCGTGGGCGGGGGGGGCAGCGAACTGGTCTCGGCTTTCGACATGCGCTTTGGCGTACTGGGCCAAACCGTGATCAACCAGATGGAAGTGCCCGTGGGCATCCTGCCCGGCGGCGGGGGCACCCAGAGATTGCCGCGAATGCTCGGCCGGGGGCGAGCCCTGGAGGTGATCCTCGGCGGCATCGATCTCGACGCCGAGACCGCCGAACGCTGGGGCTACCTGAACCGGGCCCTGGCCCCCGAGGCCATCGGGGATTTCGTGGACACCCTGGCTCGGCGCATGGCCGGGTTTCCCCCCGAAGCCCTGCGCCTTGCCAAGCGCGCGGTCAACGCCGCCGAGGGGCCCCTGGCCGAGGGCCTGATCGAAGAGGACTACCTCTTCCAGACCCTGCTGCGCACCCCGGACGCCCCCAAGGCCATGGAGCGCTTTCTCGAACTCGGGGGCCAGACCCGGGAGGGCGAGTTGCGGGTGGCCGAACTCAGCGCCGAACTCGCCAAGAAGGGCTGGCGCTGACCCCCCGCCTTGTGGCACCGCGCGCCCTCGGCTAATTGCTGGGGATGGACGAGTCCCAGGGCATGCGAGAATTCGATGCGAACGAGAAGCGCATCGTCCACTTCACGGGCTTCGCCCACGCGGCCACCCATTACGTCGAACTCCTCTACCCCACCCTGGCGGTGGGCCTGGTCGCCCAGACCCCGGGCGTCGACTCCATCGAAGAGGCCCTGTCCTGGAGTTTCGGCGGCTACCTGCTCTTCGGCCTCGGTGCCCTGCCCGCGGGCTATGCGGCGGACCGACTCGGGGGACGCCGGGTGATCCTGGCCGGACTCGTTGTGGCGGGTGTGTCGGCGTGTTTGGCCGCCGCCACTTCCCCCGGTTGGTCCCTGGCCCTAGCCCTTTGCGGCATTGGTTTGGGGGCGAGCCTCTACCATCCCGCCGGAACCGGCCTGCTCTCTCGGGCGGTGGCCGCCCGGGGCCGCGCCCTGGGAATCAACGGCGTCTACGGCAACGTGGGCATCGCCCTTTCGCCCGTGGTCACAGCCCTGCTGGTGGAGAGTCTCGGCTGGCGGGAGACTTTCCTGGCCACTGGCATATTCATTCTGGTGGCCACCCTCGCCTTCAGCCGGATCCGGATAGACGAGCCCGGCGTTGTGCCGGTCCAGCCCGAGAGCACCGCCGGCTCCGAAGGGTATACGCGCCAAGCGGTTCTGGCCTTTGTGCTGCTGTGCGCAGCGGCCACCCTGGGCGGGTTTGCGTATCGCGGCAATACCGTCGCCCAGCCCGCGCTCTTCTCCGAGCACATCTCCTTCATGGGATACGGCGCCGCAGCTTCCCTGGCCATGCTCCTGGGCACCCTCGGCCAATACGCCGGGGGCCGAATCGCCGACCGCTTCGACTTGCGAATCAGCTACCTCGCCTACCAGGTGGCCAGCCTGCCCGCCCTGGTGGTCATCGCCTCAACCACCGAATGGCCACTTCTGATCGCCTCGGCCATCTACGCCTTCTTCGCTCTGGGCATGCAACCCATCGAGAACAGTCTCTTCGCTGTTCTCACCCCCGAGCGGTGGCGGTCCACCGCCTATGGGCTGAAATTTGTCCTGACCTTCGGCGTGGGGTCCAGTGCGGTCTGGATGGTGCGTGCGGTGGCCGAAAATAGCGGCTGGCACGCGGTCTATGTCGTTCTCGGCTGGGTCGTGGGGGCACTGGTGGCGTGCATCGTCATGCTCATGGTCGTGACTCGGAAGCTCGAAATCCGCAACCACTAAACGGCGCCGGGCCCGAAGGCTCAATCCTCCAGGGATTCGGCCACCAATTCCGCGATGTCCGCGACGCGAACCTCGCCGTCGGGATCGAGCGCACTGCTCGCATCCGAGAACATCTGCATGCAGAAGGGGCACGAAAGCGCCGCGGTCTTGGCCCCGCAGCCCTGAATTTGTTCGAAACGCTCCTGGTTGATTCGCTTCTCGGGCTTGTCGTCCATCCACGCGTAGCCCCCGCCGGACCCGCAGCAGTGGGACTTCGACCGATTCTTCTCGAGTTCGACGAACGCCCCCTCCTCGGACACGCTCTCCACCACCGTGCGCGGCGCTTCGTAGACTTCGTTGTGGCGACCGAGATAGCAGGGATCGTGGTAGGTCACGCTGTCCAGATTCTTCTTCGGCATAAGCCGCCCATCGTGAAGCAATTCCTCGATCAACTCGCTGTGATGAATCACCTCGAGTTCCCCGCCGTAATCCGAGTACTCGTTCTTGAGCGTATTGAAACAATGGGGGCAGGTGGTGATCACCTTCTTGATCCCATAGCGCTCGAAGCTCTCGATATTTTCTTTCGCACACATCTGATAGGTGAGTTCGCCGCCCACCCGCCGAGCCGGGTCACCCGTGCAGACCTCCTCGGCACCCAGCAGGCCAAAATCAACGTTCGCCGCGTCCAACACCTTCACCATGGAGCGGCTGACCTCGATGTTCCGATCGACCATGGAGCCCGCACACCCGACCCAAAATAGATATTCAGCCCGATCGCCCCGGCCAAAGACCTTGACGTCCAGATCCTCGAACCAGTCCTCCCGGTCTCGGGAAGCGCCCGCAAAGGGATGCATCCGGTCGTCCATGTTCTTGAGAAAGGCCTGGGCATCCTCGCCCATCTTCGACTCGGTCATGACCAGGTGTCGCCGCATATCGACAATCTTGGGCACATGTTCGATGTACATAGGGCATTCCTGCATACACGCGCCGCAGGTTCGGCATCCCCAGAGCTCGGCCTCGAGCACTGCCGGCAGGCTTTCATCGCCGGCCTCGCCCATCAGGGAAAGCCCGTCGGGTACGCCCTCTCCCGCCCGCATGGAATCGGCCGCCTGATTGAGATGCCCATGCATATCCTGAATCAATTTGCGCGGACTCAGGGGAGACCCACTGATGGTCGCCGGGCAGACCGACTCGCAGCGCCCGCAATTCACACAGGAATCCACGTCCATCAGCGCCTTCCAGCTGAACCGATTGACCTCGCCAATTCCCAGCCGATCCAGAGCTTCCTCATCCTCATCGAGCAACTGGTCTATATCGGGATGCGAAAGCTTTCCCATGGGACCGAGGTTCCGCAGAAAGATGTTCCCGGCCCCATACAGAACGTGGGTGAATTTCCCGTAGACGAAATACGCAATGAATGCGAAAGCCGTCACCGCGTGAAACCACCAGAGCCAGCGATGAAGGGTGAAGAGCGTCCCGGGCTCGACGCCCTCAAATGCCAGGGCCACCGCGTAGCCGATGGGTGACCAGAGAGCGACTTCCGGGGCGGAGACCGCTTCCGTCAGCGCCATCCGGATGCCTTCCACTACGAATCCCTGGATAAAAAGAAGGAAGAGCAGGCCCAGGGCGATCCAGTCGTCCATCACCGAGTGCAATCGATCCGGGCGGACGATGAGCCGCCAGTAAAGCGCCATGGAGAGGCCCACCAGCCCAATTCCCCCAGCGAGATCGGCGAACAGCGAGAAGTACAGATAAAAGGGGCCCGCGATGAAGTGAATACCCGTCCACTCCTGCACGGCAATCACCGTCGTCGCGATAAAGGCGCCAAGGAACCCATAGAAAATCAGAAGATGCGCGACACCGGGGAAGGGATCTCGCAAGTGGCGACGCTGGCCGAAAACCTCGACCAGCAGGCCGCGGAATCGCTCGCCCAGTCGGTCGCTGCGATCCTCCGGGGCGCCCAGGCGCCAGAGCCCAATGCGGCGCCAAGCCCCGCGCAGCAACAGACCCACAGCGATGATGGCCAGCCCATAAATTGCGGGACCGAAGACGATGTTCCAGAAGATCTCACGTGTGGGTTCCATTGGGCCGACTGCAAACTACCAACCCTGCTGCATTGGTCGCAACCTCCAGTCTCGCTACACTGCGCCGCTCACGCCGGCACGCCCTCCCCACGCGTAAAGGGGGGCCGGATCACAACACAGCCCGGGCAAGCGAGAGACCTTTCCAAGCCGAGCCAAAGCCCCAAACCCGAGAGATCGTCCGAAAACTCCAATAATTCGCCCTCTGGAGAACATCCGCTCCTCCACGAGCGCGGTGTCTTCTGTTTTTCGAGGGACCGAGGGGCGGGGCGCGTCTCCTCGGCCGCCGGCAAGCTCGACGGGAAGGGCCCGGACGCAACATCTTGCAGCAACACTGAGTTCGTCTGAAAATTCGCACCCCCTGAACCGACTCGCCCCCGCCGGGCCCGAGTCGCTTCAGCGAACGAAAGGATCGAGATTGGCCATCGAAATCACCGAAAAGATGCGGGTCGACGTCCCCTTGGAAACCGCTTGGGCTTTCGTCACCGATGCGCGCCGAGTGGCGGCCTGTATGCCCGGAGCCGAAATCGTCGAAGAAATCGACGAGCGCACTTTCGTGGGCAAAGCGAAGGTCAAACTCGGGGCGATCACCACCGCCTACAAGGGCCAGGTGCTCTTCGCCGACATCGACGCCGCCGCGCGCACCATGCGGATCGAGGGCGAAGGACGCGAAACCGGAGGGGGGACCGCCAAGGGCAGCCTCGACGTCAAGGTTTCGGAAAGCCCCGAGGGCGGCACGGAACTCAGCTTCGATGTCCGGGTCGACCTCACGGGCAAGGTCATGCAGATGGGCCGGGGCATGATCAAGGGTGTCTCCGCCCAGCTCTTCAAACAATTTTCAGCCAACGCCAAAGCGCAACTGGTCGCCGATACGTCCGGGGGGCCCGGCACTGCCCCCAGTACTGCACCCGGCGCAGCATCCAGCACTGGGGCCGATCCCGACGAAGCCCTGGCGGTGGGGGCACTTCTCGGACGTACCCTCTGGCAGATGGTGGTGGATTTCTTCCGGCGCCTGTTCGGAAAATCCGACCGCTAACGCATCAGGAGAAGACAAGATGTCCCCGGGCGCCCTGGATGGAATCAAGGTCATTGAATTGGGAGAGAGTGTTTCGGCGCCCTATTGCGCCAAGCTCTTCGCGGATTTTGGAGCCGACGTCATCAAGGTCGAAACCGGTCCGTCCGGGGATTCGGCACGCACCTGGGGGCCCTTTCCCGACGACCAACCCCACCCGGAAAAGAGCGGGCTCTTTCATTTCCTCAACACCAATAAGCGGTCGGTTCAATTGGACCTCGAGACTTCTTCGGGGCGGGACGCATTTCTCGACCTGATCCGATCGGCGGATGTACTGATCGAGAACATGGCTCCGGCCTGGAAGCGCGAGCGAGAACTCGACTGGCCGCAACTGAAAAAAATCAATCCCGAACTCGTCATGATCTCCATCACCCCCTTCGGCCAGACCGGGCCCTACGCCGATTGGAAGGGCTACGACCTGAACGCCTATCACCTCACCGGCGCCAGCGACCGCTACTGCGGCCGCCCCGGAGAGATGCCTCTGGAGCATGGCACCTTCGCCGCGGATTTTTTTGGCGCGGTGAGCGCCGCCGCATGGGGACTGGCCGCCACCCTGGGCCGGGAGAACGTCGGTGCAGGCCAACAGGTTGATGTTTCGTGCGCCGAAGCCATCGCGGCGAGCTTCGTCGGCGGCCAAAACATCGGTGGCTTCGCCCAGGATGGGGCTTTCGACAAGCGCACCGGTATCGGCATGCCCTTGGCGGCGCCCGCCAGCATCGTGCCCTGCAAGGACGGCCACGTCTGGATGCTTGCCCTGGAAAGCGGTCAATGGAATGGGCTGCGCGAGGTCATGGGCGATCCCGAATGGATGCAACTCGAGATGTTCCAGGACATGTTTGCACGGGGAGAAAACGCCGATCTGATCTACCCCATGGTCAACGAATGGTGCGCCAAGCACGGCAAGATGGAAATCATGGACCGCTGCCAGGCCGCGGGTTGTCCGATCACGGCGGTTTTCACCGTGGCCGAAGCCGCCGAGCATCCCCACCTGCGCGAACGCGGCTATATCGTCGAACTCGAGCACGAGGGCCTGGGGCGCTTTCGCACCCTGGGTGCGCCCTTCAAGCTCTCCAAGACCCCCGGCGGTCCCACCCGTGCCGCACCCAGCCTGGGCCAGCACACGATTGAGGTACTCGGGAGCCCGGGGTCCAAGCCCTCCTTTTCTTCTTCTTCTTCTTCTTCTTCTTCTTGTTCCTTTCCCTCCTCCTCTTCTCATTCTCCCCCCGGCGGCAAGCTGCCCCTGGACGGCGTGAAGGTGGCCAATTTCGGTTGGGTCTGGGCGGGACCGGTGACCGGACAAACCCTGGGCTTCCTGGGCGCCGATGTTTACAAGATCGAGTCCTATGCCCGGGTGGACATGACCCGCACCCTGCCCCCCTTTGCGGGGGGCGAACGCGATCCCAACCGAAGCCTCTCCAACAACGCGTGCTGGGCGGGCAACGGCAGCGTGAGTCTCAACCTCAAGCAAGCCGAGGCCCGGGAACTCGCCCTCGAATTGATCGCCCAGTCCGACGTCGTGGTGGAAAATTTTGGACCCGGCGTCATGGATCGCCTGGGCTTCAGTTACGAGGAACTCAAGCGGGTCAAGGAGGACATCATCCTGTTCTCAATGCCCGCGACCGGGCTCTATGGACCGCTCAAAGATATTCGGACCTATGGGCTGAGCCTCACCTCCACCACCGGACTCGACAGCTTGGTGGGCTACGCCGAAGGCGACATCCTGCCGGTGGAGAACGCTTTCTCGGACCCCTACAACGGGATCTTTGGCGCCTTCGCGATTCTCACCGCTCTCGCCCACCGCAACCGGACGGGCGAGGGGCAGCAAATCGATTTCTCCCAGCAGGAAGCCGTGATGCAGATGGTCGGGCCCGCCTTCGCCGACTATGCGCTCAATGGCCGGGTCGCCGGCCCCCTGGGCAACCGCCATCCCCGGGCCATGGCGGCTCCTCATGGCGTCTTTCCCTGCCGTGGCGAGGATCACTGGATCAGCATCGTGGCTCAAGAGGAGAGCGAATGGGCGGGACTCGTCGCCGCCATGGGAGCACCCGACTGGGCGGCGGCTCCGGAATTCGCCAGCCTCACCCAGCGCCTGGGCCATATCGATGCGCTCCACACAAAGATCGGTGCATGGACCGCGGGTTTCGACCGGCGGGAACTGGCGGATACACTCCAGGCCGCCGGGGTCGCCGCGGCGCCAGTACTTGGTGTGGCCGACCTCTTGGACGACCCCCACTACACCGACCGGAAGACCTTCATCGAGGTGGACCATCCCCTGGGCTACCGCGAAACCATCTACAACGCCTATGTCAAATTGAGCCAAAGCGTGCCCCGGGTCACACCCGGGCCGTGGATCGGGCAGGACAATGATCGCATTTTTCTCGATTTGCTCGGACTGGACGAAGACCGTTATCGGGCGCTCAAAGAAGCCCAGGTCATCTACTAACGAGAAGCGCTTGCACGAAGAAATAACACGAAGCCTGGGTAACAAGATTTTTTGGCAAGGAGCCCCCGTGAGCGAGATCGACGAGACCATTGGCCAAATCGCGGACTACCGCGAACAACTCGAGCAAGCCCCCGGCACCTGGCCCGCCAAGCGCGCCCTGGCCGACTCGATCCGCCAGTTGATGGATTGCCTGTGCGCCACCGATGCGCCCGAAGAAGAACTTCTCGCCATCGCGAGCCAGGTGAAAGAAAGCGCCGAACGCTTCCAGGACCAGCCGCGTATGACCAATTTGCCTGGGGTCGCCGAGGGTTCCCTGGCCGGGGGCATGGAGATGTTCATGGATCGCAGCCCGGTGGTGGGGCGCTCCAATCCCCTGGCGCCGCCGGTTGCCCTGGACCCGGATCACGAAGCCAAAATTGTCCGAGGCGAAGTCTATTTCGGCCGGGCCTACGAGGGAGCCCCCGGCTGTGTCCATGGGGGCTACGTGGCCGCGACCTTCGATGAGGCCCTGGGCCTGGCCTGCGTATTTTCGGGTGTGCCCGGGATGACGGGAGAGATCACCGTTCGCTACCTCAAGCCCACACCCCTGGAGGTACCCCTGCGGTTGGAGGCTCGCTTCGACCGACAGGACGGACGCAAGATCTACAACTCCGGAGAACTCTATGCCGGGGATCTGCGGGTGGCGGAGTCCAGCGGAGTCTTCATCTCCATTCAGCCGGAAAAATTCGAGGCCCTGCGCCAGGCCCAAATCGATCGTCAGAAAAGCTAGGGACGGGGCCGGAGCACCAAGCCCACGGTCTGAAGCGCTTCGTCGCCCCAGCGCCCCTTGTACTCGGAGAAGCCGCCCAGGTCATACCGGCGAACCCCGGCCCGGGCCAAGTGGCCCATGGCCGTGTATTGCAGAACGTTGCCCAAGCCCGCGTGGGCATGGGCGCAATCGAAGCTGACCTGCAATCCGCGAAACCCATCCCCCACACAGCCGCCGTGCAGATACCCGACGGCGACCCCGCCGCGTTCGGCCAACAGCACCCGCAACTGGCCCCGTGACGCAAGGCGCGGCCAAAGTTCGCGGTAGAAGGTTTCCATGGGCCCGGTTGCCGCCCCCGCGCCCTGGACGCCCTTCCAACTCCGCGCCTCCACCCCAAGAACCGTACGATACAAATCGTCCATGGCCTGGCCGGGCCCTACCTCAACCCAGCGAAACCGAATCTCTTCGGCCTCCACCCGGCGCCGTGCGGCCCTGAGGTTTCGGCGAAAGGACGCGCTGCGGCCCGCCAACCAGCCCTCCAGTCCCTCGTCCAGGCACGCGACGAACCGGGTCGTTGGCGCCAAAGCCCGGAAGCCGTAGGTCCCCGAGAGAGGTTCGAGCAGGGCCATCAGGCGTTCTTCTTTCGCGGGCAAACCCAGCAAAAGCGCGGGGCCGGGCCGAGCCAGAAGCCACGGCGCGAGCAATTGCGCCGCCTCGGCGCCCACCAGGGGCCCGCCGAAACCCCACATGTTCTCCAGGGGTTCGAGTACGCCGTCGGCGCGCTCCGCCAAAACCACCATGGCCTCCCCTTGGTGGGCCAGCCAGAACTTCCGCTCCGGGGCGAAAGCCCTTGCGAACGCGATCTGCCAAGCGCTGCACGAGCAAAAGTCGTCGACCGCGCCATCGGCGGCCACATTGGCGTCCCACTGCACGGAGAACCCGTCCAACTCATCCAACGAAACGTGCTGCATCGGCGTTGAGTCTCGCGCACTCGGCCGCCGGAAGCCGCTCCGGCCAACCGCCCTTTCCAAAAAGGCCTACACCCGGCTAGCTTTTGAGCCTTGGAAACGTCCGCCGACCACGACTGGCCCTTCTACTGCGAAGTGGGATCCTCTAGAGTCGACCTGC
>JGI24922J38493_100857_pt1 | contig 18487 bp, 17 predicted proteins | sample LinPFosplate10_FD_38493 | JGI IMG/M metagenome (IMG submission 38493)
GCTGCTTCCTTCCGGACCTGACCGGGTTCACAACCTTCCGCCACCGGGGAGACCGACCGCCGCCGCCATATCGATTTACACCAGGCTTTGATCCCAGTATGCCCACAATTTTAACACCGGGCCAAGCCATTACAGGCAATTGTCTGTCAGACCTTCAGAGTTTTCGCATCAGGCAGAATTTTCCGTCGGGTTCTGCGGCTTCAAAATAGGGCTTGTCGACAATATTTTCGACAATAATGATCTCATCAGCTTCGAGTACCGCGATGTGCTGGGCGAAACCGGCTTCAATCCACAGATGGGTATGAATCGTACAGGCGAACACAGCTCCTTGGCGAAGCACCCGGAAAATCTCAGTCAGTGCTCCGGGTCCGACATGACCGTGGGTGAAGGTGCCGCAGGATATCCCCGCATCATAGAGGGTATCGGCAATATCCAATGCCCTCTCGAGATCAGACTCAAGTAACTCTTGGTAAATATCTTTTTCAGCCGCCGCCGCCAGCATCTGGGGAGAAAAATCGAGTCCGTCGATGGAGTTGAATCCGAGAGCCGCCAGGCGTTCGCCGACCAGTCCTGTGCCACATCCCACATCCAGAATTCGAGCATCGCGATCCTCAAGCGCCTCATCGAGCATTGCAGCAATCTGTGCGGGTGCGATATATCCCAGGCCATTCTCCAGATGAGCATCGTAGGTCCCGGCCCAATCGCGATACAAAGCTCGCGCCTGGTTGGGACTCTTGAGGTCATACGCCCGTGCCAGTAGCGTCTCGGACGATTGCGAGGCGATATCGCCTTCTTTCGAATCCTCAGGCATGGTTTTCCCCAAAAGCGTCAAGCCCCATTCTAAACCCACGCAATGAACGGTAACAAAGCCGCGCTGAACCCACTGATCGTTGAGAAAATCGGAACGCCCATGAAGGCTAACAGGATCAGAGCCAACAAAGCCCAATTGCCATAGCGCCCATTGTAATAACGATAAGCCTGGGACAAAGCGCGAGGGAGCAGATAAGGAAGAATGTAATGCCCATCAAGCGCGCCAACCGGCAATAAGTTAAACATCATCAACAGCAGATTAATTTGCGCAAGATAAATGAAAAACAAACGAGGACCCGGGCTGGAAAGGTCGACCCACCCCCAATCCAACAATATGAGATAAGCGTTGATACTGATAATAGCCAACAGTAAGTTCATGGCAGGCCCGGCAGCTGCCACCAGCAAGTCGGCGTAACGCGAGGTAAATCGACGCGGGTCGGTCGGCACAGGTTTGGCGTAGCCAAAGCCGATAAAAACCACCATCAACAGACCCATAGGGTCAATGTGGGCCAGCGGGTTAATGGTCAAACGCCCGGCGCGACGAGCAGTGTCATCGCCGAAGCGAAGTGCAACAAAAGCATGGCCGAACTCATGGAACGACAAGGACACAACCAGTGCCACAAGAATTACCATGAACAGAACCCACTGCCCCTGGGCAAGTAAAGGAATCAACTGATCACCATTGGCGATTCAAAAACCATCGTGATACGTTGTTGCTCATCTGGATCAGGTTGTACAGCAACCTGCAGGTTAATCATGAATGACAGAAGGATACATGAAAAATGAGCCTAAGACGTCTCGCTCCGGCAATACACCTGATCCGATGCTCCAATCCATAGTCGGCCTTGGTGGCCGCACTCCGTCTGACACGGTTCGGAAACTTCAACCTGATGCAGATCTTTTTAAAAACGGGGTTTGCTACGAGGCTTTGTCCGTGTATGGTTGCCCTTTCCCCCTTTTGCATAGATCGATATGACTCAACCCTGCATTATTACTGTTGCCATTACTGGTGCAGTCCCCAGAAAAAAGGACAATCCTGCTGTACCGATCAGCACTGCCGAGCAGGTGGAATCGACTCACGCTGCCTTTGAAGCCGGCGCGAGTCTGGTGCATATCCATGTCCGTGACGATCAAGAGAACCCCTCCTCGGATCCACAACGCTTTGCCCTCGCGCAAGAGGGGATCAAAAAGCACTGCCCTGGAATCATTATTCAGTTTTCTACTGGTGGACGTGGCCGCGAGGCTGACCAGCGCGGCTCTATGCTAGACCTTGCGCCCGACATGGCCTCTCTGGCAACCGGCTCGGTGAACTTTCCTGGGATGATTTATGAGAACCACCCGGAACTCATTGATCAACTGGCTGGCAATATGCTGCAATACCACATCAAGCCGGAGGTCGAAATCTTCGATCTGTCGATGCTTTACTCGGCTGCTGCGCTGGTGGAACGGAGCCTGATCAAAGCTCCGGTTCACGTGCAGTTTGTGATGGGAGTACCGAACGCCCTACCTCCAAGACGAGAGATACTTGAATTCGAACTTGCCCAACTTTCGACTGTCATGCCAGATGCAACCTGGACTGCGGCGGGGGTTGGCCGCGGGCAACTCGAGGTCAACCACTGGGCGCTGGAGATGGGCGGCCACTGCAGGACAGGGCTTGAAGATAATCTGCGTTTTGATAAGTCGCGCCTTGCTCAAAGCAACGCCGAACTTGTCGAACGCGTGGCGATCCTGTGTTCCGATTACGATCGTCATCCAGCAAGTACGGCAGAAGCCCGCCAGATTCTCGGACTGCAATCCTGATCTCAGACCAATCGGAGGTCCGCAATCAAAGGCAGATGATCTGAAGCCTGCCGTGCGAGACTCAGTCGTGAAGGCAACAAGCTATCAATTTCAAGAGCCCCACGCACATAAAGGCTGTCCAGTGGCCGTACCGGCGCGTAAGCTGGGAAGGTACGCGGCATTCGCCCAGTGCCAAAAAAGCCTGCCGGATGCATCACCTGGCGCCCTAAAGTACCCCACATATCATTGAGATCACCAGCAACGAGGGTAGGTGTGTCGTGGGCGATTCGGGCAAAGGTCGAATGACCTAGCATTTTCTTTAACTGCATCCTTCGCTCGATTCCCGACAGACCCAGGTGCAGATTAAACAGATGCAGAGTGCGACTTCGAGCCTCACCCGGGGCGTTATCATCCAATAATACCCGTGCCCGAGCATGCAGGGCGCCACGACGCTTTTTCGGACCAATGGTCAAATCGATGTTGTCGCTGTCAAGCAGTGGCCAACGGCTGAGGATCGCATTACCGTAACCGTGGCCGGTTCTAGCCTTCACATTCGCCACCCAAAGCCTGTGATTCAATCCAATCGCCTCGCCCAGTACATCAACCTGACGAACATTCGCAGACGACCTGCTGTATCGGACCACTTCTTGTAAAAGGACCATATCCGGACGGTAATAATTTATCACTTCCACAATCCGCGGTAGATCGTAGCGTCGATCGATTCCGCCAATACACTTATGAATGTTGTAAATCACCAGTCGGATTTTCACGATACAATCAACTCCTGAAAATAACCCTTACAGGTCTCCTGCGTGACGCGAAAGCGCCCACCAGTCTACCCTGCATACCTTTGATCAACAAATCACCAGCCCCATGACCCGCCTTGTGCTGCCTCGCCTCGTTCACAGGTTTATCGCATTAATAACTGCGGCCCTGCTAGCACTTTTTTGCATCTCGACAGTTGCCAGCAGTACCGTCATCGCTCCGTTCCAATCCCATTACTCTGTAGATTACTCTGGCTTTGGTGCATCACGGGTAGTATCCCTGGAACGCGCCGGCACTGGCTATCTTCTGCGTTCAACGACCAAGCTTAAAGGTTTTGCACGGTTGTCGGGGTTTGGCCCGGTTTACGAGGTTTCCCGGTTCGAAATGCACGATGGAGTTATCCGCCCCCTGCTCTATACCGTTGGCGACGGACAAAAGAAACAAAAGCGCGATATCCGCATTGAATTCGATTGGGAGGCCGGGCTCAGCCGAGGTTTCGCCAAAGATACAGAGCAGACTTTTCCGCTCAAGGCGGGCATCCAGGATCCGCTGACCTTTGAACTGATGGCTCGCCTCGAATTCTCGCGGGGTCAACGGGCACCACACTATCTTGTGCACGAGGGCCATCGAATTCGTGACTACGTATTTGTTGAGCAAGAGCCTGAGACACTTGAGATTGCCGGGCAGTCTGTTGCAGCCACGCGATTCTTTATTGACCGGAGCAGTTCGCGCGAACTGTATTACTGGTTTGCATCGAAACCGCATTTCACAGCGATCCAGTTGCGCCAGGAACACAACGGTAAGGTAAAAGCGACCGTGGTACTCAAACACAGCACAATGCTTGAGTGAGTGGGAAAGGACTAAGGGATACTCACCGGCGACACAAGGTTATAGAAAACCTGAACATCCGCTTGGGCGGTAGCGACCGGCCGTAACAACAGCCCACTGAGACAGTCCCACTGCGCAAGCAGGCTCTCCGGGGTAGTGCTCAACCTCTGTTTAGCTCCCACTCGCGTTCAGGGTCAGCATCGTTGACTGACAAACCGTTGTCTATTAAGCCAGCACGCCTACAAAAAGCTGGGCGGGTCACAGCGAGACTTCACTATCGATAATCAGCACTAATTTCCCGAAGTGTCCCGACGATTCCATCAATTTGTGAGCCTCGACAACCTTCTCCAAGGGGAATACTTTGTGTACCAGGGGAATTATCTTCCCATCGGAAAACAATTCCAGTGCCTCGCTTGCAAAACGGCTGATAATGGCCGACTTTTCGCCAACCGGCCTCGGGCGCAGGACCGAACCTGCAATCTTCTGCCGTTTTACCATCAGTTGCGCAAGGTTGAGATCACTTTTTGCCCCGCCCATCACGCCAATCAGCATCAAAGTGCCATTCACAGCAAGAGATTTGAGGTTCGCATGCAGGTATGCCGCACCGATGTGATCGAGGATAACATCTACCCCACGACCGTCCGTCAGCTTCGCTACCTCTTCTTGGAAGCTTCGTTGCTGATAATCAATGACATGATCCACGCCGAGATCTCTTACCCGCTGAACCTTCGTTGTCGACGCGGTTACCAGAATTTTCACTGACGGTGCCAGTGCGCGACACAATTGAATAGCAGCTGTATTCACCCCACCGCCGCCGCCATGAAGCAACACTTGCTGCCCGTCGAGAAGTCCCGGAAATTGAAATAGATTAAGATGGGCGGTAATGTAAGTCTCGCTTACGCAAGCAGCCTGTTCCCAACTCATACTTTCTGGAATTCGCATCAAGTGCCCAGGCCAGGCAAGCGAAAACTCAGCATAGGCTCCACCACCCACCAGGCCCATCACGCGATCCCCACAACGCCACTGATCTACACCGTCACCAAGGGCCGCAACTGTACCCGCGATTTCCAGCCCCAGGATATTTGAATCCCCCGGCGGAGGTGGATAATTCCCCTGGCGCTGGACCACGTCCGGCCGGTTAACACTGGTGGCGACCACTTTTACCAATACCTGCCCTGGCCCGGGGGTCGGCTCAGGAACGGATGCCACCCGCATGACTTCAGGGCCGCCAAAACTATCATTCACAATTGCTTTCATCAGGTTCGACTCCGCCTTTCGCAATACTCCAAGTGACGTCCACTCTTGCCAGACCAGAACCAGCTTAGGTTGCTGGCAACCTACTCTACGATGGCTGAGCGGATATAGGCCTTGGGCATCGGCTCGCAAAATGGGCCGCGCTCAGTACGCTCAACTTCTGGTATACATTATAGGCAGAAACTAAAACTCTGAACTCCACTCTATTGCCTAAGTTAACATGTGCCGACTGTGTCACTGCCTTAACAGTTAAAGCTGCTTCGGGAGGAAATTAAAAATGAAAGCCTACAAGAACACCCAATTCCTCGATAGCCCAGATGCCCGGTTATTGCGCATCGTTGCCGAATTTGTAGAACCCGCTGCGCGGTTTAGCCGAAACGAAATCGAAGACACTATCGTATTCATGGGCTCGGCCCGAGCGCCTGAACCTGCTGATAGCGCCGAAGCTGAGCCACCGCCCAATGACGATACCCAGGCGCAACACTGGAAGGCGATGGCCCGCTACTACCAGGATTGCCGTGAATTGGCCAAAAGGATCACCAACTGGTCTAAGAGACTGCCCGAAGGGCACCGGCGTTTTGTGGTCTGCTCCGGCGGCGGTCCGGGCATCATGGAAGCCGCTAACCGGGGTGCCTCGGACGCCGACGGGATCAATATCGGCCTTGGAATCTCCTTGCCGAACGAACAGGAGAACAATCCACACATCACCCGTGAACTGTCACTGGAGTTTCATTATTTTTTCATGCGCAAATTTTGGTTTGCCTACATGGCAAAGGCCGTGGTGTTCTTTCCTGGCGGCTTTGGCACTATGGACGAGCTTTTTGAAATACTTACTCTCTTGCAGACTGGCAAAATCCGAAAACACCTGCCTCTGGTCCTTTTTGGCACTGACTACTGGAAGCGGGCAGTCGACTTCGAGATGCTGATTGAATATGGCACCATAAACAGAAGCGATCTGGAATTGTTTTTGATTACTGATTCGGTTGATGTCGCCTTCGACTATCTCACCGAACAGTTATCACGGCACGGGGTAAAGGAACATGGCGCCACACTATGAAACTTCTCGAGTAGTGTCGGGCTGGGGCTTTACAGCAATTAATTTTTTGTAAGGAGTCAGGCCTAAACACCTATAGAGTAACGGATACCATCCACCCCTACGCCCGCGAAAAGATAAAAGCCCGCGCTGTTGTCAGCCTCGGCTGATTTTGGATCGGCCACCTTGCTAAAGACCTTTAATCTTCTTTCTGATTCGCGGCCTGGTTTCGCGTCAACCACTCATCCACCATACCGACTGCCGCATCGATAGCCTCAAGGCGCATTCCTTTTTGGGCCGCGATCAATGCAACCAACTTGTCGACCCGTTCAATTTTCTGCGCTCCATCCGCCAATGCGCGAGCTGCCGAAGATGGACTGGCGAGCGAGGTTGCTGCTTTGGCATATTTCTCAAAAGGCACAAAATCAGCTGCTTGGCCGCCGAGGCCAATACACAGATTCACCACCCAGTCATAAACAGCACGGCTAGCCTCGATATCACTGTGCACCGCATCCTTGATTGGCCGCATCTGATCTTGCTGAACACACCGATAATTACCTGTCATCAGCATTGCCCATTTTGCCAGGGGCACGAAAATTGACTCATGAACGCGCAACTTGACCGGAACTTCAATCAGATCGCCGTCACCAGGATTGAAGCGTGCGGCCTCGATATCCTGCTCAAGTTGTAGCAACATCTGGGTATGCGCCTGCGACACAAAACGTGCGGCCTTGAAGTTCGTCGGTAGCCGTACCTGTAAGATATTGGGCTTCCCTTCGGGAGGGCGAAAGGCCTGTGGGTCGGGGCTGCACAAAGTCAGTAGATCCGGATCAAAACTATCCCAAAGGCCTGGTTCCAGGAAACAGGTCCGCAGATTATCGGTATCCAGTCCGGGGATGCGTTTCAGATAAGGCAGCAAGGGCATGTTGGTGATCGCCATCACTGGAACCTGTGATGCAGCGATCCGCCCGACCAACTCACGAACACCCGAAGCACTGTATTGCGGTTCCTGCATTGCCAGTACCACAAGATCATAGGCCCCGGGGTCGATGCCATCGGGTTGAGACGCAATCAGATTACCGGCCAGGTCGCTAGAGTGAATCTCGACTAGACCCTCCCGCGATTTGATCGGCATCCGAACAACCGAACCTGAACTATTGAAAAGTGCCGCCGTGGTTTCTCGACAGATCAGTGTGGCATTGTGGCCCGACAACAGAATTTTGGTCGCAAGCAGTGACCCATAGGATGCGCCCAGAATCAGGATGTCATACTTTCGGGCATCACCTGAATGACTTTCGGCAGCCGAGCCATTTTCCGAAATTTGCCTTTCCCCCATCGCGAGATCCCAGGTAGTTTATTTAAACGGTCGGCGATTCTAACGCAAACCAAACTCATGGAGCCATAAGCCCAAGAGGATATCAGAGATTCGAGGCTGACATCCCGCCTAACCGGGCTGGCAAGTTACAGCACATTAGTTAGTCCTGCAGGCTTTCTCGCAGTGCGAGGATCTGTTGCCAGGTCGATTCTGGTATTGAGATAATGCCATTGGATGCAGTTCGGTAATCGCGCTCTCGCTCACCTGGCACCTCTACCCGCTCGAAGCCTGGTGCCGGTGGACACTCACGTAATTCCTTCAGTACCTCTTCGGCCGCAGCCTGTGCTGCGGAGGACTCTCGAAAACCTTTGGAATCAATGGTAATCAGCAGCCAGTTGCCTTCTGTGGTTGATGGGCCGAGCATAGCTTCGCCAATCAGCTCACCTACCAGCGCCAGCGCGTAACCTTTTTGCCCCCCGGCTGGCAAAATCGCCCCTCCGTTGAAGTAATCCTCGGGATCACGGCTTGGATTTCCATGAGCATCAATCAGGCAGCCTTCCGGCAGCAAAGCACCAGCACTGCGGGCTGCATAAATCCACCCGCCCGCAATTTTCGAGGTCGCGAAATCGAGCACCACCGGGCCATGCTCACCCCCGGGTATGCCAACGCACCAGGGATTGGTTGGCAACATCGCGCGCGCCCCGCCGTACGGGGCTACCTGGCGCCATTTATGCCTATTACCGCCACCCAGACAAATAGTCAAAAACCCCTGTTCGGCAGCATCATCAGCAAAAGCACCATGACGACCGGTGTGCCCGACATGGCGAATAGCCAATACCGATATACCGCTCTCACTTGCCATCGTCATGCCGTGTTGGTAGGCAAGATGCATAGCTGGAATACCGATGCCACCTCCACCATTAATCTCCTCGGTACCGCGAGAGGTCTTGCAAATGCGCGGTATAGCAGATGGCGTCATATATCCATTTTGAAATTGCTCCGTATACTGCAATGTACGCATCACGCCGTGGCTTTCCATGCCGCAAAGGCTGGTGTCGGCCAGGTGCTCGGCAACTCGGCCTGCGGTGTCCTCACTACAACCAATCTGCACAAAAATGTCGGAAACAACATCAACTGCCTGGCCTGCGTCGACATTCACACGGTCGCCGCGCAAAGTCAGTTTGGAACGCACTGCAAAGAGCATGATCGCCCCTATACCGGAAACGGGTTCGGTTGGCTGGGATGGGTTGCCAGCCAAACCGACTTGGTCTGCATAAAGCAACGCATACCTTCAAAACCGTTTTCCCGACCATAGCCAGACTGCTTAAAACCCCCGACTGGGGACTGGGTCGCAGCGTTGAAGTAATTATTAATGTAGACGGTTCCAGCTTCGATCCGGTCAGCCAGGCGCATAGCCCGGGTGATATCGCGCGACCAGACGCCAGCGGCAAGACCATAAACGGTGTCGTTGGCGATACGAATCACTTCTTCTTCGTTTTCCCAACACTCCGTCGAGGCCACAGGGCCAAAGACTTCGTGCTGCGCTAGATCTGCGCTATTGGGTACATCCCCAAATATGGTGGGGCCGATGTAATAGCCCCTGTCCTGGCACGCACTACGGCCATCCAGTAATAATTTGTGCCCGGCCTTTTCGGCTGCAGTGATCGATGCCAGCACCGTTTCATAGTGTCGTCGATTGGCAATGGGGCCAATCTGAGTGGCAGGATCTAGCGGATCTCCTACCCTCGCCTTGCCGACGACATCGATCAGTCTTTGGGTAAATTCATCCGCGATAGACTTATGGAGCAGCAAGCGCGACCCCGAAATACAGCTTTGTCCAGCGGCGGGAAAGATTCCCGTGGCGACTCCGTTCACAGCCAGATCCAGATCAGCATCTGCTAGCACGATCTGGGGTGACTTGCCCCCAAGCTCCATGATGATGGGTTTGACCTGCCGCGCTGCTACGCTGGCGGCAGCTCGCCCTCCTGCGGTGCCGCCGGTGAACGACGCCATTCGAACGTCGGGGTGATCAATCAATGGTGCTCCCGTGGTGTCACCAAAACCGGTGACCACATTCAGTACACCCGGTGGCAAATCGGCCTCGAGAAGTACTTCCATCAGCTCGAGTGTCGAACAGCTTGACTGTTCTGACGGTTTCATGACTACGGTATTTCCTGCTGCAAGACAAGGCGCGAGTTTCCAGATCAACGTGCCCAGCGGCGAGTTCCAAGGCAGGATCTGCGCCACCACACCGAAGGGTTCCCATTTAAGATAATTGTGCATATCAGGAACTTCGGCAGGAATAAGCCTGCCTTCAAATTTATCGCACATGCCTGCATAGTAGTGAAAGCTGTCTACCTGCCACGCATCCGCTTTAAGCGAGGGTGTGATATTTTTTGGCAGCTTGCCGTTGTCACGAGTTTCTATCTCGCCCAGTCGATCAGCATGTCGTGATATTGTGTCGCCGATACGCCGCAGCATGCGGCCGCGCTCAGCCGGGTGCATCTTTCCCCAGGGACCATCATAGTAGGCCGCCCTGGCGGCGCTAACAGCATGATCGATATCCTCTGCGTTGCAATCCGGAACTCGCGCCCAGACCTTCCCGTCAGCTGGGTTCTCGCTATCGAAATATTGTCCAGACGCGGGGTCACGCCAGGTATTGTCAACAAAATATTGAAACGTTCGCATCAGGGCTAACTCCTTTGTTCGTGGACCACAATAACAGTAGGTCGGTCTGCTTTAAACGCTGCCTGAAAAACGTCCTGCATCTCTTGAAGACTATGGGTATCTACGCCATGGCAATGACAAGCCTTCGCAAGCATCACAAAATCCGGGTTAACGCCCTCTACCCCGACCCGGGCGATTTGACGGCCATCCATATCATCCTGAATCTGCTTTAATCCCCCGTTCTCCCAGATTATGACTGGCAGCGCCAGCCCCAGTTCAGCCGCTGTGACCAACTCTGGCATGGTGAACATAAAACCGCCGTCACCAGCAAGAACAGCAACAGGGCTATCCGGCCGGGCTAGTTTTGCACCAATCGCATTAGGCAGTGCATTGCCTAATGCACAGTAGCCAGCCGGGTAGAACCAACGACGTGACCCATGCATCGGCATAGCAAAAGCACCTGTGTATACGAGCTGACAGGCGTCGCCCGCCCAGATCAGATCATCGGGCGCAACCATGGCGAGTGCCTCGAGCACTGCTACATGCTGCCGTTCTGAGGGGGTCAGGCCAGCCTTGATCTCGGCGTGAACCTCATGCACTCTATTCTCTGCGATCTCACGCCTGTCGCTGTTATAACTGTCAAGGGCGGCGTGCACTTGTTTCATCACCGATTTTGCATCGGCGACGATACCAATATCGGCAGGGTAAAAATCGTTGATCTTGGTGGGATCGATGTCAACGCGGATCAACTTACCTGTAAAGTTCATCCGTTCAACAAAACTGTCAGTTTCCGAAAGCTCGGTACCTACTGCGAGAATGACGTCCGCCTCAGGCAATAACTTTAAAGCTTCCGGGCGTACGGTTGATGCCGATAGCGACAGTGGATGGTTGTCAGCGACGATGCCCTTACCAGCAGTCGAAGCGATCACGATCGCCCCTGTTTGCTCGGCAATCGCGGTAAGCTCGTTACCTGCCTGCCAAGCTCCACCGCCAACCATGATCATAGGAGATCTGGCACATTTTAACAGCTTGGTGACTATATTGACCTGATCTACACTGGCCGATGGCAGCTTGGGCGGTATGACTGGCTGCCATTCGTCGTCGACTATTTCAGACTGCACATCAATAGGGATCGAGATATGCACCGGCCTAGGCCTTTGGCTAACAAAAACTGTGAAAGCACGGGCCAGCAGTTCCGGAACGTCTTGCGCACGATGGGCGGTAGCGCTAAATGCAGTCAACGGTTCAGTCACTTTTTTCTGTTCGGTAACCTCGTGCAGCACACCCCAACCCTTGCCAATGGTGTAACTTGCGGGCTCGGCGGATAGCAGCAGTACCGGTAGACTATCTGCATAAGCCTGGGCGATCGCAGTACTCGCATTCGTTACACCCGGCCCTGATATCACTAATGCCACGCCGGGCTCACCAGTCGCCCGCGCCCAACCTTCAGCCATGAATCCGGCACCCTGCTCATTGCGCGCCTGTATATGCCGAACACCCTTATCAAGGCCACGACAGAAATCCAGTGTATGTACTCCTGGAATACCGAACATAGTCTTGACACCGTATTTCGCCAGTAACCGGATTGTGGCTTCGCCACATGTGATTGCCGAACTCATTGGAGCATCCCTCCTACGCTACCAGTCCCTGTGCATAATTTTGCAGTGCCTTTTCAGGTTTGTATTTAGCCCGTAAAACACGCAAATTGGAATAAAAGTCCTCTAAATCTACCGAGTTGGTCAGTACCACTCGCCCTGATTGCTCGCCTTTAAATGCAGAACGGCCATGCAGCACCCGTTGATTATTGAAGATCAGACCCTCGCCTTTTCGCAATGCAAAGCTGATCAGCAGTTCTGGGTCATAAACGATTTTCAAAAATCGACGTAACGCACGATAACATGGTTCGATCTTTTCGCATGGCAGATCAAGAGGTGCAATTTGCCTCTCGTTAATACGCACACCAGAGACCTCGCTTTCTGCGTCCAGTTGGATCATCGGCAGCCAGCACTGATACCAGCGCGGCAGTTCACCTTCTGTGTGGTTGGGATCATACCGTTGCCCCGGAATTGGGGTGCGAGTCAGAAAATCAAAATCTTCTGGAAACTGTGCCTTTAGCCGACGGGCCGCTTCGAATCCATCCGTCAATGTCGAATGTCCTCCTTCGGTGCTTGGCTGCAACATCTGAAACACAGTAATTCCGATGGTTGAGGTTCGATACGTTTCATCGCAATGTGGTAGTAAAGCCTGCTTTATGTCACCAACATTATTGACCAAGTCCTTATTTGTCAGTCGCTGAAGATCATCGACGTTATCGATCGGGCTTTTATTAGAAAGCTCGAAGTTGCCAAAATGGGTTTGCCGTTTTGTTCCGATAACTTCAATTAGTCTGTTTGATTCAGCCGAGGTACCGGGCACATTTTTCACTTTACAAAAACCATAATCACAAACTGTCTCTAACAACTCGAGCCTGACAACCGCATTGCCTTCAACCTTGTGAAGATCGAATATGGGTGGGTCGTCGCCAATAGATCCGTCCCAGAAGATAGGCTTATGTTTTCGCTTATGCCTTTCTTGCTCAGAATAACAGTGGTCACGCAACCAGCGTGCCTGATACGCCGATTGATGGCCGTCATCAGACCAACTCAGGGTAATGCGGTCGGAATCGAAATTGAGAGATGTAATATTGAGGTCATCAGGGAGTTGGTCCAGCCTGAGGCCACGTACCGCATTCAGCGAGGTGCCACATACTTCACATTCGCACTGGTGCCGCAACCAGATCGCGTGAAAGCGGCTTTGATGTCCGTCACCCCAATCAACCTGTAAGCCCTTGTTGTCGGTCTTTACTTGCTGAACCTGGTATTGAGAGTCCATGTTTATAACCTTGGATCCTCTGGTGGCAGTCGGTTGCGACCCAAAATCATGTCTGCCGCCTTTTCTGCCATTGCGATTATTGTCGCGTTCAGATTTCCGGTAACCTGAGTGGGCATCGCAGATGCATCGCAAACGCGAAGATTTTCCATACCTCTCACACGTAACTGACCATCCAGAACTGCAGTGGGATCGTTGGCAGCGCCCATCCGAGCTGTTGAGCAGGGGTGATGCCCGGTATAGGCTGTTGCCCGGATCGCCTCTTTGATCTGCCCATCACTGACCGCACCCTTCCAAGCTCCAACCTCCCCTGTTAAATATTGCGATATCCCAGGAACCGCCATAATCTCGCGCATTGCATTTACACCATGCGCCATCTGGTCTAGATCTTGTGGATCAGAGAAATAATTAGGATCGATAAGCGGCGGATCATAAGGACTAGCGCTTGCCAGGCTCACACTGCCCAGTGATCGCGGCCGCTCCAGATTGATATCAATCTGAACACCGGGCTGTGCAACCTTTCGCCCACGCACCAACAGTTTGCGACCGAGGTACTGCAGCAACGGCGTCTTTTGCTCTGCGCCGCTGGTAAGGTTTTCATCAAAAATCATCGGCGTCATAAATACCTCGAACTCAGGCAAGGCGGGATTTTCCAACGCGTGAAACAGCACTGTCGAGAAAAATGCTCCACTGCCCGGTCCCTTACCGCTCAATAACCACTGGCTCATCAACCAGGCAGCTTTGTCTAGCCGCTGATGGCGGGCCAGGCTGAGATCCATTCGATCAGATCCATACTGCATGGAAACATCCACATGGTCAGCTAGATTTGCGCCTACACCGGGAAGGTCCACCATCACCTTGATGCCGTGTGCCGCCAGTTGGTCCGCAGGACCGATACCAGAGAGCATCAACGTATGGGGTGTACCAAAAGCGCCTTGACAGACAATAACTTCACCGCGGGCATGAATCTGCTCACCATCGATAGTCTCAATACCGACTGCGCGAGTTCCCTCTAAACTCAGCCGTGCGACCTGCCTGCCCGTAAGAATCGTCAGATTTTTCGGTGGGTCAGCGAGGTAGGCAATCGCTGAAGATTGACGAACTCCACGGCGAACAGTGCTATCAGTGCGGGCGATACCAGTGCGAACTGGCCCATTCAGGTCATCTAATGGTTTATGACCGGCAACGATAGCGGCTTCCATGAACGCTTTTTCTAACGTGCCAAAATTAGCCGATAACTCAGTCTTAAGGGGCCCATCAATACCATGCCAAGGTTCTTGACGATTTTGCGCACCTTGCGAGCGTCGAAAGTACGGAAACAGATCTGAGAATCCCCAACCGTCAAGGCCGCTATCTCTCCAGGCATCATAATCCTCTGGCACACCCCGCATATAAATAAGGCCATTCATGATCGAGGACCCGCCCAGCGCTTTGCCGCGCGGAAAATATATGCGTCGCCCATTCAGTGATACCTGAGGTACCGATTCAAATCCCCAGTCAAGCCTGGGGTTACCGAAAACGAACCCGTTGCCAGCAGGCATTCGAATGAAGAGGTTCCGACCTTTGCCACCCGCCTCTGCAAGACACACCTTGAGTGACGGATCTTCCGCTAACCTGGCTGCCAGGGCACACCCAGCGGAACCCCCACCTGCCACTATGTAATCGAATTCCATAGTTGAGTCTTCAATACTTAACTTATAGGCGGCTGAACTGCCGGATGACTTCATCGGTGATCTGCTGGGTCGTGTGGTCACCACCGATATCGGGGGTGGCAAACCCTGAATTTAGGGCAGCGTCGACTGCCCCTTCGATTTTTCTAGCGCAGTCGATTTCGCCCGCGCTGTACTCAAACAGCATTGCGACCGACAGGATTGTTCCACATGGATTGGCAATGCCTTGGCCAACGATGTCCGGTGCACTACCATGAACAGGCTCATAAATGGCAGGTCTTTCCGAGCGCCCGCCTTCTTGTAGATGCGAAAAACACGCCGATGGCAACATACCAAGCGAGCCCGACACGGCGGCAGACTGGTCAGAAAGAATATCGCCAAACAGGTTGTCGGCGAGAATCACATCAAAATCGGCTGGCCGACAAGACAATTGGTAAGCCGCGTTGTCTGCAAAAAAATGCGTCAACTCAACGTCGGGGAACTCGCGCTTGCCAATACGATCGACCACCTCACGCCACAACTTGCCGGCTATGAACACATTAGACTTGTCGACCGACAATACCCTTTTGCGACGTCGGCGCGCGACCTCGAAGCCAACCCGTGCGAAACGCTCGATCTCTGCCTCAGTGTATTCGTTCAGATCATAGGCGCGACGACTTTGGCCGCTCTCATCGATCCCCCGAGTTGGCGAAAACATTGCGCCACCGCAGAGTTCGCGTATGACAATAAGATCTGTGTTAATGATGACTTCCGGTTTAAACGAAGTATGTTCAAGCAAGGCGGCATGGGCGCGCGCCCATCTCAAGCAGGCAAAAACCTGCAGCTCATGACGAAGCTTCATCAGGCCATCCTGATCTTCAGGTCCACCTTCGATAACAATGTGATCCCATTTGGGATCACCGACCGCGCCAACCAGTAGCGCATCACAAGCGTGTGCTTTGCTCAAGGTCTCAGGTCGGATCACTGTCCCGTAACGTTCCCAGGCCGTCCAACCCAAGGCGTCTTCACTGATATCGAGCGGTAATCCAATGGATTTCGACGCTACTTCCAATACCTGCAAAGCGGCACCGACAACTTCGGGTCCGATGCCATCCCCACCGAGCGCTAACACTTTTAGGGTCATAGATATATCCAGCAAAAGGATGTTTTCCATGAATTATTAAAGAACCCCTCAAACATGTAAACTGATACTTTTAGATGTTTCAAGTTTGATTATGCGGGCCATCGAGGAGTCGCCTCTCTTCGCTTTGCCAGAGTCTTTTGGATTAAACCTCATGGAAACTTTTCTACTTGTTCATGGCGCCTTCCATGGAGGCTGGTGTTGGAGTTCGCTTGTAGATTGCCTTCGCGACACCGGCCATCGGGTTTATGCGCCGACCCTTGCGGGCCTGTCTGATCACTCCCACTTTAACCCTAAGAATATCAGTCTGGAGACACATATCGGAAATGTCTGCACCGTGATTGAATCCAATGATCTACACGGGGTGACCCTAGTAGGACACTCCTATGGAGGCATGCCAATAACAGGTGCTGCTGACAGAATGCCTGATCGGATACAGGCCATAATCTACCTAGACGCCATGGTTCCAGAAAATGGCAAATCAGCACTGGATATACGCTACCCATCGGATACTGCATTTCCCTCGCCTAACGACACTGGCGTGATCGAGCCGGTACCCGCACGTGTATTCAATGTCTACGGCGCCCTCGGCGAATGGGTCGACCGTCAGCTCAGACCCCAGCCCGCAATGAGTGTTAGCCAACCGATTCGGCTAAACGGAAGTTGGCAAACGATATCGAAGAAGATCTATATTCGAGCGACAACATATGAGGCGCCTTTTTTTGACCGTTTTTTCAACGAACTGTCTTTGGATCCGACCTGGGATACCTATCAGCGACCCTGGGGGCACGACATGATGATTACAGATCCAGAGGAACTCGCAGATTTACTCATGAGCCTTTTGTAAGCCTGGCTACCACGACCAGGCGGCCTCATTGACTGACAAGTACGCTCGAGAGTCTCACACACTAAATCGATAATCTTTCAACATTGGGATCAAAGAAGGTGTAAAACTGGCATTGTGAATCATTCTGGACTTGGTCCGACATAAGTCGTCAACTGAATAACGCCCCTTGGCATACCATAGTCTTTTTTTCGAGAATGTGACGTATGAGTAGTATCGTAACAACTTTCAACAGCACACAGCTCAGTACTTTGTCGAAGTGCAATTCAAAGGACCCGTGTTTTCACCTCAGGCCAGCGCCCAGGTGGCGAGATAGCCTGGTCCAGTGTACGCTGCCAGCTTTAGTTAAAGCGCTCCTAAACAGTTCACCTTCGGGGTTTTCCAACCTGATCCGGCATCCGGTTTGAATATAAATATTCCAGTGATTGATCTGGGCTCAGGAACTTCTCCTGTTGATGATCCTTATGTCGCTCAAAAACTCGACAGCGCGCTGCGAAGCGATGGCTTTTGCTACCTCACTGGACATGGCGTACCTGAGAGACATATACAAAATATATTCGCCGCGAACCGTCAATTTCACGCTCTTCCTGAGGTGGATAAAACAGCAATCAGTATCAACCCAACTCACCGCGGGTATATCGGCCAGGGCACTAACACAACGCTAAGTTCGTCAGTCGAAACGCCTACGCGGCCGAACAGCTCTGAATCATTCATTGCGATGCAGCAAGTAGATCCCGATCACCCTCGCTGGGGGACTGCTATCTTTGGACCAAATCAGTGGCCTGATTCTTTGCCGTCAAAATTTAGAATTGATCTCGAGTCTTATTACGGTTCGATGGAATGTCTGGCCCGGCAACTGGTGCAAAGACTGGCGGTTGCGCTGGGGTATAGTTTTGACGCCTTTAATGAATTCTTTCTTGATCCAACCGTTTTTCTAAGGTTGCTCCGATACCCCATCTACGAAAACAATACGCCCGCCGGAACTTACGGATCAGCTCCCCACACCGATCATGGCTTTCTTACTCTGGTCGCTCAGGATATGAATGCTGGCCTGGAGGTTTGCAGTCCTGATAAAGGCTGGCTGGCGGTGAAGCCCATTCCGGGCACATTCGTGCTAAATGTTGCCGACATGTTGTCACTGGCATCTGGTGGACGGTGGCCTTCAACCCCACACCGGGTAGTGCTTAGCAACAGTGAGAGATACTCAGTAGCTTTCTTTTTTGATCCGAGTTTTGATACGACGATGCAGCCCTTGGGCTCACTAAACAAGTCAATTGAAAATAAACAATCGATTCACTATGGGACCTATCTCATGAATCGGTTCGATGAGAACTATGACTATCGTTCATAGCACAGGCGCGTCACCAGTGAACAAGTTTTCCCCCTAAGCACAGCAGAACCAGGGATCATCAAAAAAGGGGTCGGATACTTTCTGATGCAGAATCAATAACAAGAAAACTGAAAGAATTGGCGGAGAGAGAGGGATTCGAACCCTCGATACGCTATTAACGTATACACACTTTCCAGGCGTGCG
>JGI24922J38493_100543_pt1 | contig 18326 bp, 18 predicted proteins | sample LinPFosplate10_FD_38493 | JGI IMG/M metagenome (IMG submission 38493)
TGCTGCGAGTCAATCCAGGTGGACTACCGTAAATCGTATCTTCGTCTGGGACGAATGAAGGAGCCACAGACATGCTGCGAGTCAATCCGGGTGGTCCCGAAGGATAACAATCAGTATTCGAATTCATGTTGATAGATTCTTTTCGCGCGTAATTTGATATCATATCTATATATATGATTACGTGTGTCATTTTTTTTTGGATGTACGCACATTAACACACCCACATAGCCAATGCATGCAACAGATTATTTATTGTTGTTGATATAATCTCGCATAAAGGATGGAATCTCGTTTTTTTTACTCGACAAGTATTTAATAGCCTTCTCTCTGTTTACCGAATCTTCATCTTGATAAGCACATATACTAACATAATAATATATATAATGTATTCTCCCTTCATCCAACAATAATTTATCACCCAATGTCATATATTGCATTTTAATGTCCATATGCTTTTCTTTAAAATAATAGAACAACGCCATTACGCTGCTGTACATTTCATGATCATAATAAAATTCCATTAAATAAGAAATGCATTCTGGTCTCTCTTCATCCACCCCCATGCCAATTTCTAAATACATCAACGCGTCTATTGTAGAGCCATTTTTATAACACAAAACCCCTAACTGTAAAAAACTGTAATATATCTCTTGTTTACAAGTTCTATCGTCGCTTACAATATGTTTGTACCATTGAATTGCCTTTTCGTCATTACCACAAATATTATAACTTTGAGCACAGTAAAAAGCATATCGGGAACATAATAAATCATCTTTTTCAGTTTCCATTTCTTCTTCCAACAATTGAGCATGTTTTTCATATTTATCAATGCCATTCTGTCGAACACCAAACGCATCGCGTTGAATGTAATAGTCTCCACCAAGGTATTCTTTATCACATGGAGGGATTTCAGTTAAATGAATTAAATATTCATACAAGATACCAATATATTTCCATTCGTTTCTATTAGACAATAATCGTGGCTGATAATTAGTTTCTTTATCATCATGTTTCCAATAATACATTTTTTTATCAACAATCTCTGGTATTTCAATATTTCCCTTTATTTTTTCACCAGAATTCCATACTAAAATATAATCCGTTTTATTAAATGCTGATTGCAATGCTTTATTCCTATTAAATGCAAAATCTCTCCAATTATGTTCCACCAGTTCTCCTGGAATATTTTTAGTATCAAAGAACTGTTGGATTTTCAATTGAGTACCATCTGTGGAACCAGTATCCGCAATAACCCAATAATCGAATGTGAAATGCAAACAAAGGTCTTTCAATGTTTTCTCAATAAAATCACCTTCATTTTTCACAATCATATTTAAGCACAATGATTTATTATCGAACATTTAGTGTTTATTTATTACGTATACCCATGTTTTTATAATATTTATAATATATATTAGATATGTCATTTACCAGATTTCACGACGATCCGTGTAGAATAAAAAAGGAATTGCAAGAATCTACTGACCCGGGCCGGTATATGTTGGATGTCCCCGGTAATGGATTAGAACCATGTTTTATGGCAGACCCTTATATGCGAATGCAAAAATGGGGCGCCAATTTACACACAAACGTTATTGGCGTTGAAGACGACTTGCGTGGAATGACTCGCTCCATAAATCGCGATTATGTGAATAAAAATAATTATGCACAACATGCCGAGAAATCACACGAGAAAAAATACCCGACTTGTAATCCGTTTACTGAACAAAGTCGCGCAACTCATCCGGCATGGGAAGTGAGAGATTTAGAACAAGTTGCCTGGAAAATTCTTCCATTAAATCCTCAAGAAAACACATGTATTCCATTCGAGAATAATCTAAGCACACGTATTTTAGAAAAAGATCATTTCGTGGCCAAAGTCGAATGCATACCGACTGATAATAACCGATATTCTATATCTACTCAACCATATACAGGTACAGGTAATCCACCCAATACCATATGTTCGAGAGATTTAACGTGTGGAAAAGTGTCGAAAAAATAAAATATTAGAATTATGAAAATATTATAACGTTTATGTTTATCAAAAAAATATAAAAGTTATATATAAGAATGGAATTAGCAATACCACTATTAGCATTGGGAGGATTCTTTGTATATTCAAATAAAGAAAATGATGAGGATAATGATGAACAATTGATTGAGGGAATGACGAATCAACCTCTTCCGAATACAATTGTTCCTCCTGTAAATTATCCGACCCTATCGCATGTTTCCAAGGAAAATGTGGAGAAATATAGTCAACCGAACGCGACGACGGACAAGTTTTTTAAGCCGTCAATCTATAATAAATATAAAAATGGCCCCGATCAATTCGGAAACACCAGTAAGGAACAACAATTCTCATCTATAAGTGGAAACACTATGGACAAGGACGCTTTTAAGCACAATAATATGACACCTTATTTCGGCGCCAAAATAAAAGGGCGCACAGTGGATGCAGATATATCAGAAAGTATTTTAGACAGTATGACTGGCACTGGATCACAGAACAAGTCTAAACAAGAACAAGCACCATTATTTAAACCTCAGGCGAATATGCAATTCGCGCACGGTGCACCAAACATGACAGATTTTTATGAATCGAGAGTAAACCCAAGTATGAATATGGCAAATGTAAAACCTTTTGAAGAACAACGTGTTGGGCCAGGTTTAGACAAAGGGTATGACAATAGGGGTTCTGGTGGTTTCAACTCGGGAATGGACGCACGAGATAAATGGGCTGATAAAACGGTAGATGAACTTCGTGTAAAGACGAACCCCAAGGTTACCTATGGATTGGAAAATCACCAGGGACCGGCGTATAATTATATCAAAACGGCGCCTACTGTGGAAACACAAGGTCGCGTTGAGAAATATTTACCAGACACCTATTTCTTAAACACACCCGATAGATGGCTTACAACAACGGGTCTTGAAAAGGGGCAGACATCTCGAGCTGAGCAAGTCCAAAAAGATGTAAATCGCACATCTACCACAGAAGAATATTTTGGCACAGGCAGCAATACAGAAGGTACAGCCTATTATGTTGACGGACATCATGAAAATTCTAAAAAACAACAATTAGGCGAGGAAGCGTTGGGTCCAGCCAATTTATCAAAACATAATGCTGCTTCGAGTGGTGATTATGGCCGTGATGGATATAAACTATTGAAGAATAATCGAACATGTTCTAATTCCAATCGTTTAGGAGGTGTTGGTGGTGCATTTAAATCGGCCATGGCGCCTATTTTAGACATGTTAAGACCTACGCGAAAGGAAAATGTTGTAGGAAATTGTCGTATTTATGGTGATGCTGGATCAACCGTACCTAAGCCATCTGTATACAACCCAGCCGATAGAACACCCACAACTATTCGTGAAACCACGGAAGGCAAAATCGGCATGAATCATTTAAATATTGAGGGACAGCGCGACGGTGCATATAATGTATCGAAACAAACACCCATTACCAATGAGCGTGATACAACAAATGTCGAATATACCGGTAATGCAGTAGCTTCCAATACTGGTGCGGCAACTTACAATGCGGCTTATAATCAGCGAAATAATGTGAATAAAACATACAAAAATCGTCCCAATCAAGGAGGTATGGCGATACTCAATAATGAGGAAAACATTCACATTGATAAGAAGGATCATGATAGAGACAATAATCGTATGTGGGTTCCGAGCGGAGGGGTGTCCGCCTCAGCAATACCAACAGTTGAAACACATGGTAAAATGAACATGCCGCAATATTATAACAATAGTCAAGGATGTGATCGCATTCAACCCGAATTATTAAACGCGTTTAAACAAAATCCTTATACCCAAAGTCTAAATAGTTATTATTAAAAATCAAGTTAAATAAATCAATTGTATTAATATCATTATGGAACTTAGTATTCACAATGATATTATTAGTCGCTTGCAACACTTTCACAAAGTAGGCAAGATTCCTAATATTATTTTTCATGGCAGTCATGCTTCTGGTAAAAAATACTTACTATATAATTTTATTGACTTGATATACAATAATGATAAAAGTATAATTAATAAATATGTCATAAATGTGAATTGTGCCCAAGGAAAAGGTATTAAATTCGTTCGCGAAGAACTGAAATTTTTTGCAAGGACAAATATGAACAATATGGAGGGAAACACTTTTAAAACGATCATCTTGCAAAATGCCGACAAGTTAACAATTGATGCGCAATCCGCTCTTCGTCGATGTATAGAATTGTTTAGTCACTCAACGAGATTCTTTATTGTTGTAGAAGATAAATTTCGTCTTTTAAAACCCATTATATCGCGATTTTGTGAAATTCATGTTCCCATACCAATTATAAATGGTCATGAAATGAACTTGTATGCATTTGCATTAAATAAACAGTATAAGATTGAACAAGAAGGAAAAAAACGTTTACAAAAACTGCGGAAGCTTATTTTTGATAAACCGGACTCTAATACAACTGTTAATACAAGTGCTAATGATATTATGAAACTGACCACCCAATTATATAACAAGGGATTTAGCGGTTTAGATATTATCACATTATTTGAATCACTTTCTCACGAAGAGTTAAAGATAACATTCAGTAGAAAATATAGGTTATTGATTTTATTTCAACAAATTAAGAAGGAATTTAGAGATGAACAATTATGTATGTTGATATTATTGAATTATATGTTAATACGTATTGAAGATACTTTAGAAAATATAGGAAATATGTAAATGGACGATTATTCAATGACGAGTCTTCAAGAATCACGCAACGAGTGGGGTGCAAGATTGGTTCATATTCTCACACCCTTGGTAATTCAAGGTTTCAGATCAATTTTTAAAGAAGCTACACAATTATGTTCTGAAAATGACGAACACGACAAGTATTTAATGACATTTCAAAACTTTCTTTCTCGTGTACCCAAGTGGAATGCTTCCATTATTGATACTGAAACAAAACGTATTATCGACAATAGCAAGTGTGGCTACCTGGAAGACTTAATCACGTGTGTGCATATTATTCAATTAAAAAGTCTAACTTGCATGCGTGTTGGAAATACACATAAAAAGGTTGATATTAATATTCCTCAATTAAACGATTTTATACACAGGGTATATATTAATGTTGCGCGAAAATTGTATACAAATGTTTATTTATTTGAGCAGAATATTATGCCTTTAAATATTCAACGAAATAATAGAGAGCTTGAGATAATTACAAAAGAATGTGTTCTTGATACAATTAGAGATAATATTCCAGTAGAAGAAATACTAAAAGTTTATATGGACGATAGCGTGGAAGAAGATGTGCAAGTCGAAGAAACTGAAGAAATAATATCAGAAGAACCGGTTTTGGATGATGTCGAAGCAGCAAGCACCACCGACGCAGCAAGCACCACCGACGCAGCAAGCACCACCGACGCAGCAAGCACTACTGAAGCGGCAAGCACTACTGAAGCAACAATAACCACAGATGTAGCAATCATACCTACACCAGATTCACAAAAAATACAGTTCTCAGACATAGATAATACAATTGATTCTGAAAAAAATGTGTCGACGAATATTGTTCCAAAATCAGTTGCCAATTTAGAAAAGATAAGTTTAGAAAATAATCAACGAAGAAAGGAAGATGAGTCCGAAGAAAATGAAGACGAAAAGATTAAAATTGGAAATGATATTGATTTAACAGAGTTAGACGTACATTCTGTTATTCCAGGACCAACCGAATTAAAAAAGGAAGGCGTTTGGGATGAAATCGAGATTTTGCCTTTAGCATAATTCAATAAACATATAAATTCGTTAAACGCATAATAATATAATTTAATGATTTATTATTATGGAATCTATTTACACTAATGCCATTTTAGTTGCGATGATGTTTTTCGCGATCAAAATGATCGAATTAAAGTTTGTCAACGAGGAAACTACTGAGAAGCCATTAAAGCATATTGTTAAGGACTCTGTAATTGTATATGTATGCTATATTATTGGTGCAATGATTTATGGACAATTTTTCCCATCAATTGGCCACGCAGCAACAAATGCCTTTGTAAACAAGCCAGATTTTTAAATCTTCAATAGTGTAAACCACGCTTGAAATAAATTTTCATATACAAAATATTATATAATATCGTATATGAAATAACTCCTCGTCGTATATGAAATAACTCAACATCACTTGTAATAAACAGGCATTTTATCGATATTCATAATATTTGATTTTTTGTTAATTTTCTTTTTCGCGATTTTAAATTTTTCAAATTGAGGGCGCGTAAACTGATCTTTTGGGCAATGATTATGTACTGTTCTCGCAATCATCTTATATAATTTAAAATCAGGATATCTCTCTTCGCCTCCCTGCTTATATAATATATTTCTTCCCTTGTCATCAGTAACCCAATCATTTATAATAGAAAAAGTGGGACTCATCTTCTTGATTTTATCCACATCATCCATATCTTCAATGAAAAAGTCAAAAATACTACACGCAAGACGCGATAAATCAAAACTCATATTAGGGTCCAATCGAGGTTTATTCTTATTAAAATATGGCTCACAGTTGTATTGAGTCGCAGCATCTCCGTCTGGGTGATAACTATCACTGCATATTATTTTGTCTTCGAACTTGTAAATAGCTCGCCCAAAATCGATAATCTTATATATTCTTCCATAAGTTGGAACTTTATAATGAACGCCTTCGACACAATAATACAAAAACTTCTTTTCGGTATTAATATACATGACATTATTCGTGTGTAAATCATTGTGTGTCATTTGAAAACATTTCTGATATGTGTATAACATTATATTTATTTGAAATAATGCCGATATCCACTCCGGTTCGCTTAAATCGCCAGACATCATAAGTGTATCCAATGTATCGTGGCATTTTTCTAAAAATATAGCTTGGCATGGAAATTCATTAATGCGCACAATTAATGGTTCATCATCATCTGAACTACAATCCGTATATTCGTCATCCGAACAATCGTTTTCTTCATATCCATCCATATTATCAGAATCATCGTTTATAGATGTGGACGAGGTGGATGACGAATCGTCATCATCATCACAGCCTTCGCTTTTAATTTTGAAAACGTTTTGTTCTGATTCATAAATATTTTCATACTCCTCGCTTATAATAGGAGAAGGTTCAATAACACCTGACGGTTTTACGGTTTTAAACACATCCAATACATCACTTTCAAAAGACGATATACTTAACACGGAATCACAATCACCAATAGTTAATCGATTTTTATAGTTGCGAGAAGAATTATCAAAATAATTGGTATCAATATTGTCGGGTAGATCAAATAATTTTTTGTTATTTTTATGAAAGAAACTATTGTTGTGAATGGCCTCCATATCATCGACTATATCATACTCGAATCCCTTCTTTATCCCAAGAAAACTTCCATAAAAGTCCAGTCCATGAAAAAAACTATTATGATGAAGTAAATTGCTGGTTAGGTATGTCATAAAAGAATCTACATATGCCGAGTTATTGTGGTCGTTTATTTTATCGATTTCACTATTGGTTTCAACACTTGGCAAAGTAGATATGTCTTCACCTACATATTTCCCAGCCAAGTATTTTAATGGATCCAATAGTGGACCATATTTAATGAAAATTTCACAATCTTTATCCTTTTCTGTTTTTGAATTCATGATTTTCGCATGAATAATATGATTGTCAATCGTTTTATGAAAATGTGTAATATAATTATGTGAATTTAAATTAATTAGATTTTTATTTGTCTCGTTAAGTGAGAAGAATCGGTCATATATGGGTATATAGTTTTGCATTTTTGTTAATCCTAAGTCAGATTTCTCTAAAGATTGGAAAAGGTGTTGGTTTTTCTTCTTCCTATAGTAAATTGAAAAAGTCATTACTTTAATATCATGAAAAATTATAGCCGATTAAACCTAACTCTAAAGCTGAAATTAAAGTTGAAATAATGCTAAAATTAAAGTAATTATTATCTGGGTGATTATTTTAGTAATATTGCGTTTTATGATTATTAAAATTGTGTCTCCGTTTAGCAAAAGAATGACTCTGGATTTGAAAAAATTTGATATGAAAAATATTAGCTTTCACCCCGATGAAAACAAGGGGCCTGTTATTGTATTGATAGGTCGACGTGATACGGGCAAAAGTTTCTTAGTGAGGGATCTTCTCTATTATCATCAAGATATTCCCATAGGTACAGTTATATCTGGAACTGAAGCAGGTAATGGTTTTTTTAGCGATCATGTACCGAAATTGTTTATTCACGATGAATACAATACTGCAATTATCGAGAATATATTGAAGCGACAAAAAAGTGTTTTGAAGCAAGTTAAAAAAGAGAAGGAAGCCTATAAAAAATCGAATATTGACCCAAGAGCATTTGTTATATTGGATGATTGTTTATATGATAATAAATGGGCAAAAGACAAAATGATGAGACTACTTTTTATGAATGGGCGTCATTGGAAAATAATGCTTGTTATCACGATGCAATATCCGTTAGGTATCCCACCTAATCTAAGAACGAATATTGATTATGTTTTTATTTTGAGAGAACCTTATATTGCGAATAGAAGACGAATATGGGAAAATTATGCAGGCATGTTTCCCACATATGAATCATTTTCTCAAGTAATGGATCAATGTACCGAAAATTTTGAATGTCTGGTAATTGACAATAATTGCAAATCGAATAAATTACAGGATCAAATTTATTGGTATAAAGCACAAAGTCATAAAAGTTTTAGACTCGGGTCGAATGAATTTTGGGAAATATCAAAGGGATTGGATTCTGATGATGACGATGACGACCCATATGATCCTACCTCGTCGAAAAAAAAGGGTGCTGGTCCAAAAATAAATGTGCGCAAAAATACTTGGTAATCATTTCATATAAGCATCATTTCATATAAGCATCATTTCATATAAGCATCATTTCATATAAGCATCATTTCATGTTTATATGAATATATATATATATTAATCAACTGAACCCACTTCCATTGCATCATCATCTGCAGCCACATCCATGTCAGTGCTCGTACTCGGAGATACATTTAGCACTTCTGATTTCGACATGGAAGACAATCCATGGTCATTATTATTATTATCTGTAATAACATTATCGACCTCGAATATTGAATTATGAATATCATCACTTGTTAAAATTGAATCCTCCTTGGATGGAATTCCGAACGTGCTTGATGCACCATCCGCGGTTGCAACATTTACAAGATTTCCCTGATCATTTATGGTCTGCGTGAGCTTATTCCCAGACGCCTCTGCCTTGTTAATATTATCAAGAATTGCCTTCTCCTTGGTCTCTCTGACTCGTTTATCGAATTCCACTTTGGCTTCCGCTTCATTGGTCTTCTTCTCACTCATCAATTGATTCAATGTATCCTCCATGTATTCAACACGACCAGTCTTGTATGCCTCTGGATGGAAAGGCATCCATAATCCTACCTCACCAACATACACGTCGTGGTTGGGATCAGCATTGCGTAAAAACTTACACCTTAATTCAGCCTCCGCTTGTGATGGAAACACGCCACGAACTTTAATTCCGCGAATGCTTGTCTGAAATTCGTGGCGCTTATCAAATTCCGCACTCAATTCCTCCTCCTTTGCATCCACGAATGTTTTATATTCATCAATAAATGTCGTGTTTATAAGCTTGTCCCGCTCAGTCTCACAAAACTCATTCAAGTCGGCAGTCACTTTATCAAAATCAATCTTGTATTTAAAACTCAAAAAGCTCATAAATTGTCTATATTTATCCATCGACTTGTGAAAGTCCCAATGCTTTACAAAGTTCTCAAAAAAAAACATTTCGCGCTGCTTAATGATATCTTCCGGTGAAATAAATGATAAACACGCGAACTTCTGCCCAGCAATTGGTTTATCCTCATCCAACAAATCCACATAGTTGGTATTATTTTTTAGAAGAACTCCTTTAGGTTTAGGTACTTCCATTTTATATAATACTAAATATCGCAATTAGTTTAAGTGATTTTTAATGAAATAGTATTTTAACAAAATCGATAGATATAATTTAATTATATAAGAATAATAATCTTTTTATATAGTATAAAATGGACGGTTTACACTTGAATATGGGCGATGTTTTGCGTCGCGCACTTAAATACATTATTGAAGGTATCATGGTTGCTCTTGCTGCCTTTGCCATTCCAAACAAACGTCTTAATATGTCAGAGATTCTTATGATTGCTCTTACAGCCGCTGCTACATTTAGCATTTTAGACACATACGTGCCTTCTCTTGCCATGGGTGCTCGTTCCGGAGCAGGATTTGGTATTGGAGCAAATCTTGTTGACTTCCCAAATAAAATGCTGTAAATCTGCTGTAAATCTGCTGTAAATATACAATGCCATCTTTTATAAAGAATTGATAGAATTATAATTTTTTATAAAGTTCGTTGCCAATTAAGTATATAATGATTAATTGAACAACAGATGTTATAACACCGAGACCAACATACGAATTTTTTATAATTCGTAAATGCTTTACTTGTTGTTTGGAACATTTATTATCGTTTTCACACATATGTATTACATGGTTCATTCGCAATGTATAAGGACCAACTGAATATATCATATACATGGTAGAAATTAACACCAACGATATAGCAATGGTTGCTGAAACACGAGGAGATGCCTTTATCGTCTTAAGATTTGACATGTGATAAAATAATAAACCAGTAGTTAGTAAAATATACGAAAGGCTCAACCATGACGAGAAAACCGATTCCGGTTCATATACGTGTACTGAATAGGCCAAGTCATTCATATATAATATAAAAATATTATATATAAAAATTCAACGTTTGTTATATAATTGTTATAAAATTCAACGTTTTTGCACTAAACGACGAAACTTTAAATTGTTGGAATAAATGCCCAATCTAATTCTGCGCATATTTTCTTCCAAATATCATCTTGCTCAATTCTCTTTTCACGATCTTTCAACATTGGAAAATACGGCAAAAATTGTTTTTGGTCTAATAATTCACAAAGCTTATATATTGTATAATAATAATTAAGAAAATTCACACGATCATCTGGGCAAAATTTTGCATACGGCCCTTGAATATCCATGAATAAATTACACAATACTTCTTCGAGTTGCTGTGTCATAACCGGCGGTTTAATTCCCAATTTATGTTTTATAAACGGAATATGTTCATAAAATTTATTATAACCCAATTTCTTCAGAATGTCCTTTGCCTTTTTATTCGTAAGTTGCTCAATTGAAATGCGTTCTTTTTTTATTTGATTCTTAATGTCCTCAAATATTTTTTCTGGAATCTGTGTCGTTTCTTTTGCTTGAAATTGTGCCAAAATTTCCCGGAAATGATTAATACGTTTATATGCATAAAAACACGCCTCTTTGGGCGGCTCTTTATATGACGTTTTTTCATTTTCAATCAAGTAGGGAAAATTACTAAAACATACGTTGCAAATCATAATACCATCACTATCTACTGGTATCAACTCCCCTTTATTACACGCTGAACACGTTTCCACATTACACACGACATAATTATTTACATCCATAAACTCATCGTCAATGTTGACCAAGTATTTCTTGACACTATTATTCACATATTGCTGTTTTATGATGGTTTCATTATCTTTTATTTTGAAGAAATCATTCAAAATGCTCTTATTTTCACTCGCGCTTCCAGTAGAAATTTCCTTTTTTGCTTCAAAATAATCGAAAATCAGATTATTGTTTTGCAGATAATAATCCTTTTGTTTTTTATTTTCAGCGCGAATTTTTAAAGTAATATCTTTTATGCGATCATTCATTTCTATGCGAATAATTTTATCAACTTCAGTTTCCAATCGAGTCTTATAATATCTCTTTAATGCCCTAAGTTCAGGAATAGTTTTATTATTATTATCATAAAATTCAGACTCTATTTCTTTGTGTTTGCTGTCAAGCGTAACTATACTTTTTTCATCAAGCGTAATTTTCTTATTTGTTTTATGCTTAAATGAAGGCATATCTAAAAATGATCTATATTAAATACGCAATTATAGTTTAAACTATATTACATCCTATGTATTAAATATTCAAGTGTGTAATATGTTAGTTATGGTAAAATAATATATCGATCGTTTTTAATGGAAATAAATATTGAAAAAAGAAGTCACTCAAATGAACTTTCAGAAGAAGATTCGAAAAAGGCATATTTCATTGAAGAATATTTAGAACAATCATATAAAATTAAAAAACAAGGTACAATTTATCTTTTGAAAAATAGAACCAATAAAATTTTAATCGATGAAACAACCATAAATAAAATGTATAAAACACGGCCCAATGCAATGACCAATGCAATGCCCAATACTATGTCTAATGCAACAGGTCAAAAAAATACATATATATCGCATTTTTTACTTAAATCATTACACAATAAATGGACCATTGAAAAAAAACAGCACAATTATATACTTTCCAAGAAGCATCGTGGTAAAAAAGAATATTTCTCACCCAATTTTCTTACTTGTTTCATGGAAAACAGTTTCTGATTATAATATATATTTTCATAATCATAAATTAATTAGTTTTTTTTCTGAAAAATTATTTTCTTTAGCAATATTATAACACAAAAATGGGAGGCGGATTAATGCAACTTGTAGCTTACGGTGCCCAAGATGTTTATCTTACTGGCAACCCTCAAATCACCTTCTGGAAAGTGTCTTACAGACGTTATACCAATTTCGCAATGGAATCTATTGAACAAACATTTAACGGTCAAGCCGATTTCGGTCGCCGTGTTACATGTACTATCAGCCGTAATGGTGATCTTGCATACCGCACCTACTTACAGGTTACTCTCCCTGAGATTAACCAAGGTATGCAAGGTAGTGGAAAAAATGACGAGGGTGTTTACGCTCGTTGGTTGGATTTCCCCGGAGAGCAACTCATTGCTCAAGTCGAGGTTGAGATTGGTGGCCAACGCATTGACCGTCAATATGGCGACTGGATGCACATCTGGAACCAACTTACCCTTACATCCGAACAACAGCGTGGATACTACCAAATGATTGGTAATACCACTCAACTCACATTCCTCACCGATCCCTCTTTCAACAATGTTGATGGACCCTGTGAGAGCGGTGCCCCCACTCAAGTGTGTGCTCCTCGTAATGCTCTTCCTGAGACCACTCTTTACGTGCCTTTCCAATTCTGGTACTGCCGTAATCCCGGACTCGCCCTTCCTCTTATTGCCCTTCAATACCACGAGGTCAAGATCAATCTTGATATTCGTCCTATTGATGAGTGCTTATTCGCTGTTGGGTCTCTTAGTTGTCCAAATGGTTCCAACAAGGTAACCACCGCATACAATCAATCTCTTGTTGCTGCTTCTCTTTACGTCGACTATGTCTTCCTTGACACCGACGAGCGTCGCAGAATGGCCCAGAACCCACACGAGTACCTTATTGAGCAACTTCAGTTCACTGGTGATGAATCTGTTGGTTCCTCTTCCAACAAGATCAAGCTCAACTTCAATCACCCCTGTAAGGAGCTTATCTGGGTTGTCCAACCCGATAATAATGTTGATTACTGCTCATCTCTTGAGTGTGGTCAACCTCTTAACAAGGTTCTTGGTGCACAGCCTTTCAACTACACTGATGCTATTGACGTTCTTCCCAACGCCATCCATGCATTCGGTGGACCTGATGCTATTGCTGAAACATCTCAATCCTACATCAATGACAATATGTTCAACGATGCTGGTGCCGTCGATCTTACAGGCGCTTCTGGCGAGTACTGGAGCGAAGCCAATGGACAATACACCAACCCTAATTTCGCACCCGATGGCGATGAATTCATGAACTCTGGTGTCTCTGATGCCGGTACATTCGTTCTTTCCGAGACATCCATCGACATGCATTGCTGGGGTGAGAACCCTGTTGTCACTGGTAAGCTCCAACTTAATGGTCAAGATCGCTTCTCCGAGCGTGAAGGTACATACTTCGACCTTGTCCAACCTTACCAACACCACACCCGCAACCCCGACACTGGTATCAACGTCTACTCCTTCGCCCTTCGCCCCGAGGAACACCAGCCTTCCGGAAGTTGCAATTTCTCCAGAATTGATAACGCCACTCTTCAACTTGTCCTTTCTAACGCCACTGTCCAAGGTACTCGCACTGCCAAGGTCCGTGTCTATGCCACTAACTACAATGTCCTTCGCGTCATGAGTGGTATGGGAGGATTAGCGTATTCTAATTAAATTTAGAGATTTATCTTACTTATCTAATTAGTGTAAAACATAATTTATATTATAAATTTTTATAATATGAATTTTATAATATGAATTTCATTGCATTAGTTGATTGCTATTGGAATATAGTTTATTATTGACTCATAAATTTTTAAATCTGTTATTTTTTGTATATCATTTTCCATAATGGATATAATTTTTTTTGATTCCAATATATTTTGCAATATAAGTGATTCGGTCTTACCTTCAAAATCAAGATTTAATAATATGTTTATTTTTTCCAATTTCATATATTGGTCGGTTATGCTTTTATTAATTACGATAATACTTGGTATGAATTCTTTGATATAATTAATTATCTTCATTACACCAATATGAATATGGCTAACAGTAGTAATTTTTACTATATCATCATCCAATTGTTTTTTTAATTCGATAATTGTAGTATAATGTTTACTACCAATTTCATATAATGGTCCAAATGTATTTTTTATTAATTCATTATTAGTGGCTGTTGCTGATTCTGATGCATTAGACTGTATAAACAATAATGCTGCCTCCAATGGTAAAACTTGGTTGTAGTTACTAATTGGTAAATCTGTACTCTTTGTAGTCCATATATTATCGTGGCCCACTCCCTCTAATATATTTAATACATAATCGGCTGACCGATCCAATTCATCATATTTCTCTTGGATTACTCGAGCACCAGAAGCTGCAACTACTTGATCATTGCTTCCTATCCATACCATCATCTTAGGACTGTCATTATCCAAGTGTTGGTGTGCTGTAGTTGGTGGATCAGTTGGTGTCGTTAATGATCCTGCAATTGCAACGATTGTATTAATAACACTTCTATCTGGTATTTTTAAACCATATTGGATAAACGGACTTTCTCCAATACTGGAAAGTAATGCCATTGTGGCTCCCGCTGAATACCCAATAATGTTTATCTTATTAATACCTAAAGTCTTTATAAACTCGATTGCATCTATTAAATCATTGGTAGCACTTATAACCGCATTCAACCACCACATTGTTGCGACTTGACCTCCAGCAGCCATTGCCTGAGCATAGCTCTCTTCTGATTGCAATGTATAGGCCATTGACATTACATTGTATCTTTCATCATTAAACTTCTTAGCACAATCTAATGCATATTGGTTTTCTTCTGTACCGCGCATAAAATACCCACCGTGGATATATAATACTATTTCATTAATATTAATTGGATCCGATATACGATATAAATCCAGTTTATTACCAGATGCATTGCCAGATGCATTGCCAGATGCATTGCCAGATGCATTATACTCTATATCATCTGTTTTCCCAATATTATATGATTCTATTGAATTATTAATGGGTTCTTCTACAACTAAAACCTCTTCTTCTACAACTACAACCTCTTCTTCGACATTAGTAGTAGCCGTTACTAAATTTCTTGCAATTATTCCTATAGCATCAGTCACTGTCTTTTTCTCAGTTTCTTTTTTATTCAACAATTTTTCCATTGTACCAAGTAGTGTTAAACATACCATTTATATATAATGAATATATTATTTTACGCGCAATATAATATATTCATAATTACTTAATAATTAATTAGTTCCAATAAAAAAGGATCTTATTCTGGAAGAGGAATATTATCGAAAGTATAAACAATTGTATTATAGATTGTTGTATTTTGTTCAATATTATCATAAGTAGATTTTAAATAAATTCTTTTATCATCATTATTTGCTCCAGCTATAAATAAAACGAATGCTAATACTTTCTTACCATCTATTGTAGTAGTTAATAACTTCTTAGCCTTGGCAATTGCTTCGTTGGCTGTTTCATTTGCTGGTATTAATCTATAAATAGTTTTTTCACCAGGATATTGTATATCATTTTCAGGAATAGGATATTGTATATCATTTCCAGGAATTCTATAATTTTCATATTTATAAAAAGGTAACAGCTGTGGTGTAGATTCAGTTTCAGTTTCTTCTTCTGATCCAAGTTCAGGTGCTGGCTCTGGTTCAGGTTCTTGATATCCATTTAATAACGCAGTTAAAACACCTACACATCCTTTACTACTATTTTGAACTTTGTCAAAAAAACCCATTTATATATAATGAATATATTATTTTACACGCATATAGTAATATGTATGAATCCATTCTAAAATATATTAAAAAATATGACAATTCATGGTGTAAAATGATGAATTATGACAACACATATATTAGCGCATTTGATTATCCTCTTTCTTCTAATTTAGAACCATATGATCTTGGGGCATATAAACGATTTCCACAACATAATTTTGTTTATGATAAACTATGGATTGCAAAAAGTCAAGATTTAGCATGTGGACGCATGGAAAATGTAGATATTGAATCTCGCATTAATTATCCAATTTTTATTAAACCACGATGGGGCCATAAAACTTCATCCAGTCGCAACTGTTTCAAGATTGAGTCATTCAATGAACTCGAAAAATATCAAGGAAAAAGCGACATGATATGGTCAGAATATATTGATGGCACTGAACGCATGACAGATTTTATTCTCATTCAAGGACGTGTTGTATACGAGATAACCTACAAGTATAGCAAAGATCAACATGGTTATATTGACGAATGGAAATACATTTCACAGAAGAACACATGTCCCACAATGGTTTACGACTGGGTAGAAAAACATATGCGCGGTTATACTGGTGCCCTAAATGTTCAATATAGAGGGTATCGTATTATTGAAGTCGGTCTACGACTTGCCCGTGGTGGTTCATATATTCAATCTACTCAAAATAAAAATCTCATTGACAATATCAATAGCGCAGTAGATGAAGGCATATGGAACCATAATATAGATAATGATATGGATTTCAAGCCATTTTATTCATTCAAGTGCTATACAACCGCTCCATTATTTTACATATTGCCATACAAGATAACACAATCCATTTTACATAGATTCGGATGTATGCCGTTTTTTGAATACTATTTTGAACCTTCTGGAAATGAAGGCATGGTTTTCTTGCAATTTACACATGGAGATTTTGAAAGAGGTATGCAGTGCAAAAAATTTATTGAAAATCTTGTAGCATACTGCAATTATATATTAATGTTAGCTTTAATTGTTGCGTTTATAATGATTGCACTGGATTTCAAGAATCATTTAGCCTATTTTATCTTATTGTTAATTTCAATCATATTTCTTACGCGTTTTTTAAATCCAATCGATGTTCAATACAAACTTGTAAAAGTAAATAAACAACAATGCTGACGAAAAAAATTATAATATATGTATATGGTATAATCATGCCAGGAGACACCTTTTACTACGCAATCACTCACCCCGACGGAACAAAAACAAATGCCGTTGAAGACAACGTTATGATATATCGTGAAGACAACCAAGAGTTCGTTAGTATCCGTTTTGGTTCTAATGAGGATCACTCAAAGGTAGATGAAAATGTTGAGATTACTTTTTTTACTACAAAAATCTCCACCAAACACGGGGATACTCATTTTAACGAAACAATGACCATTTGTCGAAAAGATACTGGGTTTGTTGATACATTTTTCGCTACATATGAAGATAGCAATTCCGATACAAAATCATCAACTACATCAGACAATATTATAACATTTCATAAAGAGTCCGGTTCAACTAATAAATATAGTTCCGCAAGTATCGATTTTAAGACAACAGATAAAGGTCGTAAAGTAAGAACCATCAAACTCATGGAGAATGATATGGATAATGAGATGAAGGAGATGGAGAAGAATATGAAGAAGATGAAGGATAATATGAATGAGATGAAGGATATGGAGAAGGAGATGAAGGAGATGGAGAAGAAGATGGAGAAGATGAAGGAGATGGAGAAGAAGATGGAGAAGGAGATGAAGAAAGACAGCACTTCTGGTGGCATGTCTATGGGTCTTTTGCGTAAAATATTTGATTAATCCTCTTCAATTTCATCCGTTTCAAAAAGGCGAACCATGTTTTGCGCCTCTAAACTAAAGTCTTGCTTAAAGAATATTTTAGGA
>JGI24922J38493_100271_pt1 | contig 17276 bp, 21 predicted proteins | sample LinPFosplate10_FD_38493 | JGI IMG/M metagenome (IMG submission 38493)
GGGCAGCAGCGTGACCTGGCCGCCGTTCGCGGGATCGATTTGCAGCACGTGGTCGGCGCGGCTGGGGATCCCAAAGATGAGGCCGGTCGCGGGATCGTGCACGCCGCCGAACCACTTTTCGCTGGCCAAGGGGGCGCTGCCCCCGGTGCCCGCTGCCGTGCCGCCGCTCGGGAGCGGGAGCAGCGTCAGCACGGGCGCCGCTGCGGCCCCCGCCGATGACGGGTCGATGCGGAGCACGGCTTCGGCGTCGCAGGGGATGGCGAAGATGGCGCGGGACTGCGGGTCGCGCACCCCGCCGCGCCACTTGGCCGCGGCCGCTGGCGCGCTGGCGCACCTCCCGCGGCCGCTTGGCTCCGGCAGAGCGTGCAGGTGCACGGTCGCGCCGTCGGCGGAGATGGCCAACACGTGCTCGGCGTGGTACGGCACCGCGTAGACGGCGCCCGTGGCGTCGTCGTGCACGCCACCCCACCACTTTTCGAAGCTCGCAGCGCTGCTCGTTCCCGCCCAGCCTGGCGGCAGCGGCACCAGCGCAATGTCGGCACGGGCGCCACCACCCGGCGCCGGCGCGCCGATGCGCAGCAGGTGTTCGGCGTCGGCGGGCATGCCCCAGACGATGCCGGACGATGCCTGGCGCACGCCGCCGCGCCACTTGGCCTCGAGCGGTGCCCGGCTGCCGCCGTCGCCGTCCGGCAGCGGCAGCAGCTCCGTGCTGCCGCTTGCCGCGATCGCCAGCACATGCCCGGCGTCCTCCGGGATCGCAAAGACGGTGCCGGACAGCGGGTCGCGCGCGCCCCCGTTCCACTTGCGCTCGCCGCCCGCCGAGGCCGCCGTGGCATTGGACTGCGGGAGGTTCAGCAGCGCCATGCTGCCGCACGGTGCCAGATCGACGCGCAGCACTGCGTGCGCGCCGGAGGGCACGCCGTACAGCACCCCGGCGCTACCTGCGTCCGGGTCCACAACGCCGCCGCGCCACTGCGGCAGGTCGGCCGCAGACGCCACCTCGGCTGGCGGGAGCTCGAGCAGCTCCACCGGGAACTGCGTCGCGTTCGCTGCAGTCCCAGCCAGCGGCTGCGTCGTGTTCGACGCCGTCCCAACCGCTGCCGTCGCGGAGCGGCCGGCCGCCGCCGGGAGCGCGAGCTTCAGCACCTCGATTCCGCCGGCGGGTACCGCGAAAATGGCCCGGTGCCCCGGGCTCAGAGCCCCGCCGCCCCACAGCGTTTGAAATCCCCCGAAGAGATCATGACCAGCCGGAAGTGGCAGCAGCGTGAGGAGGCCGCCGTTCGGGCCCGCTGGATCGATTTGCAGGACGTGCTCGGCGAGGTTCGGCATGCCAAAGATCAGGCCCGTCACGGGATCGTGCACGCCGCCGCGCCATTTGGTCTCCGCGGCGGGCGCGCTGTAGCCGGCAAAAGAGTCTGCTCCCTCGGTTGGCAGCGGGAGCAGCGCCAGCGCCGCCCCGCCTGACGGACTGGGATCGATGCGGAGCACGTCTGCGGCGTTAAATGGAATGCCGAAGATGGCGCCGGACGCGGGGTCGCGCACCCCGCCGCACCACTTGAGCGGAGCCCGGGGCTTGCTCTCCGCGGTGCAGGTCTGAGGCAGGGCGTGGAGGCGTCCCTTGCCGCGCGCAGAGATCGCCAGCACGTGCTCGGCATTGAAGGGCACCGCGTAGATGGCACCCGCCGCAGGGTCGTGCGCACCCCCACACCACTTCTCGGGGGCCGTGGCGCTGCTCGTCCCGGTCCCTGGCGGCAGGGGTACCAGATCAAAACCGGCGGCGCTGGCGCCGGCGCCGGCCTGCGGCACTGGGGTGATGCGCAGCAGGTGCGCGGCGTCCGCCGGGATGCCCCAGACGGTGCCCTGTGCTGGGAGGCGCACGCCGCCGTACCACTTGCGTTGCTGCGCCCGATGGAAACCCGCCGGCAGCGGCAGCAGCTCCATGTGCCCGCTCGCCGCGATCGACAAAACGTCCTCGGCGTTCTCGGGAATCGCAAAGATGGCGCCGGTCTGCGGGTCGTGCACGCCCCCGCTCCACTCCGAGTCGCCCAAGATGGCACCGGATGGGGGAAGCAGCAGGGTCGTGTCTCCCGACGACGGGTCGATGCGCAGCACGTGCAAGGCCGACGAAGGCATGCCGTACACGAAGCCCGAGTCCGCGTTGTGCACAGCACCGCGCCATTTCGGCGCTTTTGTCCAATCCGTCACGCTTGGGATACCGAGAAGCCCCATGGACACCTCGTCGCCGTAGTAGTCCGTCGTCGCGTTGCTCTGCGGGCCAAAGCGTGGCGAGCGTCGGCACATTACACCCAGGGCCTGGGACATTGATGCAAGTTAAGTGGGTCGCTGCGTGCGGTGGCGCGCGCGAGGAGCGTACCTGCGACGGTTGCGGTTGCGGCTGTGGCTGTGGTGCTGGCGGCTCCGTCGCCTCCGTCGGCGACGTGGGCGCCGCTGCCGGCGCCAGGGCCGCTGTGTCACACGCACACACGTCACACACGTCCGTTAAACGCTTTCCGACGTCGTCCTCCTTGATGACGACGCACGGATTTGCCGGGAGCAGCGACGTCGCGGTGAGGTTTATCGCAAGGATCTTGTCGTAAGAATGGGGCAGCGCGTATATTGCCCGGGTGCCTGGGCTCAAGACCCCGCCAGACCACTTGAGGAGGCCCCCAGCCGGCACCGGCACGCGCAGCAGCGCGAGGTGGCCGCACGCGGGATCGATCCGCAGCACGTGATCCGCGAGCTCGGGAATCCCAAAGATGAGCCCCGTCACGGGATCGTGCACGCCGCCATACCACTTGCTGGTGGCCGTCGGGGCACTGCCTCCGATGCCAGCGGTGGTGCCCTCTGCTGCAGTTGGCAGCGGGAGCAGTGTCATGGCTGGCGGCGCTGCTGCGTCTCCCGAGCCGCCCGGGCGCGGGTCCAGCCGGAGCACGTCTTGGGCGTTGTACGGCATGGCAAAGATGGCGCCGGATCCTGGATCCAGCACGCCTCCACACCATTTATCACCAGCCGTGGGCACGCTGCTCCCGCTTGCCGTGGTGGGGAGGGCGTGCAAGCCCACCGTGCCGCTGCCGTCGGCGGCGATCGCCAGCACGTGCTCGGCTTTGTACGGCATCGCGAAGATGGCGCCCGAGGCAGGGTCGAGCACGCCGCCAAACCACTTCCTGTCACTTGCGGCTTCGCTCGTCCCGCTCCCGGGCAACAGCGGAACCAGCGTAATGTCGGCGCCGCCACCCTCCATCGGGCGGATGCGCAGCAGGTGCTCGGCGTTACCAGGAATCCCCCAGATGATGCCCGTTGCCGGCTGATGCACGCCTCCGCTCCACTGGGGGGACGAAGTTCCCGAGCCACCAGCAGGCAACATCAGCGCCTGCATGATGCCGCCGCCGTTCGTCGGGATCGACAGGACAAAGTCCGCTTTCCGGGGGATGGCAAAGATGGTGCCCGTCTGCGGGTCGCGCACGCCACCGGAAAACTTTCTCTTTGTCTTTTTGAAAGCGTAGGCATACCCCGTCAGCCTGAGCAGGGTCGACTCGCCCGTACCGGGGTCGAAGCGCAGCACGTTGTGGGAGCTGTAAGGCACACCGTAGATGAGACCCGAATCGGGGTCTAGGACGCCCCCACTCCAGCTTCTTCTGCCATCAGAGACGATGTCTTCCACCGCCGCGACGGTGTTCCAGCCTGCCGGGAGATCCAGCAGCTCCATGGCGGCCGCGGCCGTGGTGGCAGCAGCAGCCGCGTTACCGACCACCGTCCCGACGACCACGCAGAAGATCGCCACCGCGGCCACCGTGCAGGAGGAGAACAAAAGCATGCCCCTGCTGCTGCTCCGGCGCCAGAAGAAGAAGGCGCTGCTGGTGCTGGCGGCCTCCTTGCCGCAGGGCGGATGGTGGCACGGCGCCACCAGCAGCGGCATGTCACATGTTCTTCTCTTAGTAGCACCAGCACCCGCCATCATGATGGCGACTGATGTCATGCGAAGAGAGGCGCCATGGCGGCGATGATCTTGGGAGGGGGCGGTGCAACATGGGAATGTTAAGACGACTTAAAATATACACAAATATTGGCACGGAAGTTTGGCGTGTGGAAAAAACATTTTTATCCTTCGCCGCATCGGCCGCATCCCATCAGCATCCCTCCACATCCTCGCGCAGAGCGACGAAGCCCAGCACGGCTATCACGAGTGTGATGTGTCAGATTTAGTAGAAAGAAAAGGCAGCAGAAGGAAGGCAGAAAACCAGAAGGAAGCAGAAGTAACGACAAGCGACCAACGCGGGGATTGCGGCCGCGAGAGCAAGCAGGGCGAGCGTGGAAGCAGAAGGCGGGGCACCCCCGGCCCAACGGCAGCACGCATCTCGATCGCCGGCACGCCTGCCCGGGGTTCGGAGTGGTTCGGCCACGACTGTTGCCAGTGTGACGCATGGCGTCCGTTCTCCGGACCACTCTCTCTTCGCCCATTGCTGCTGTTGGCGCAGGTGGCAACGGCGGCGGAGGTCAAGTCTTGACGATCACTTTGGACCGTCCGAATGTGAAGAATGCAACGAACAACCAGATGTTCATCGAGCTCACGCACGCGCTAGAAGCAGCGGCGTCTAACGACGACATCGGTGTTGTGGTCTTGACAGCGACGGGTGACTACTTCTCCAGTGGTGCCGACTTCCGAGACGACACGGCGGCGGACTACATGCATTTGGAGTGCAAGGACAAACCCGTTGGTGCTTTCATGCGGGCGATGGTGCAGTTCCCAAAAATCATCGTTGCAGCTGTGAATGGGCACTGTGTTGGCGTCGGCGTGACGATGCTCCTGCACGCAGGTAGGCATCCATCCCCATTTGTGTCTGAATTGCGCGCCGCTACTTGAACATTGCACCATATGCATTACTGCTCCTTCCTTCATGCCACGCGTGCTCGCAGATTTTGTGTACGCCGTACGCTCCGCCACGTTCTGGTGTCCCTTTGCGCGCATCGGCGTTGTTCCGGAGTTTGCATCCTCCCTGCTGTTCCCTCGCATTCTGGGACCCTCGCTAGCCAATGAACTTCTACTTGCTGGGCGAAAGCTCACAGCACCGGACATGGCGCTGGCAGCGACCGCCTCGTCTCATAGCGGTAGCGACAGGCACACCAGATCCAGGGTGGTGGATGTGCCCCAAGGCCTCTGCAGCATATATCCGCCACAAACCCTTCCGATGAGATAGTATACCGTGCCAGTGGAGCTGTTGTGGGCCCACGTTAGCACATGCTAGGATGTGGTGTCGCTCCTCGGGACAACGCCCGTGCGCCCGTGTAGTGGCGGTCTTCAGTTTTTCACGAAACGGCACGCTAGTGCGAATCTCTTTGTCGTGGCATGCACGCACGTGCGCACACAGCGGACGAGGGCTGGCGTGCCCGGGCCTCGTGGGGAGGTTGTGTGCCGACGTGGAACACTTGCATCGTGAGGTTAGTCCATGTGCGGGTGCGGACGAATGGAATGGCTATAAGTGATTAAAGTGTTATGTAAGCCGAAAGACAATGGTGTTTTAAGCAATCTAACTTTCGCGGAGATCGGCGCTGGGTATGCACACGAGCCAACCGACGACTGCGCGGAATGAATGTTTCGTGTTTTTATATATTCTATTTGTGGTACTTACTGTGCCTGAAGGCCACTCACTTCTTCAGGTGGGAGCACTGACCACAGCCTTGCTGGAGCAGCCACTGGCTGGCAAGGCGCTGCCCATGTTTAAGGTGCGCCTCGCCTGATGGGATGCGCCGTTGGACACATAATGGCGTGCGGTTTGCTTGAATATCCGACAATGGGGCCTGTGTTTTTCATGTTGCTTTTGCAGGGCTTGACGAAGTCGCCAGCCTACATTGCGGAGGTCGAGCAAGTAATTTTGACGGAGCTTGAAGCGTACGTGCGCACACGCATATATTCATATGGCACGCACTAAAATAGTTTTACAATGTGGAGCGGTATTCGATCTTTTGCAGCCAATCGTTCCACGGCGTGCATCTGGGTTTTGGCGTTTTCTACATACTTTTAACAATGTTCTTTTTAAAAATAGAGTGATGTTTTGTAAAGACATTGCCAGGCATCTTCTGCAAAATTGTGTTATATTGTGTGTATATGTACGCACTCTCCCTGGACCACCGACGTCGGTAACCTGACACGTGCCCTGCGTTGGCTACATGATGCGCTGGTCACGCTTCAGGTTGGATCGCCGACTGGCGGACGGCGACACCTTCGAGGCGTTTGCTGCGCTCGCCGAGTCTATGCGCCGCCGCAAAGAAGCTGCTGAATCCTCGGAGGCGCCAACGCGCGCGAGGTTGTAACTGATCACTTACTTCTAATTAATGCTACGCTAACCATTATTTAAATACCTCCTTATGAATAGGCAAAGTCACTGTTTTAGATGTGAACTTAATTCAATGGGCATTCTTTGAGTTACCACCGGTGTTCCAGTGGAAACTGGGTAGGAATGTGAGGGATGCGGCCTTGGTCGTCTGTCGCCGACCCGTGGTGCGAGCGACGCGGCGCGACAGATACACAGTACACTTATTGTATGTAACAATTCCACAACTTGCTGTACTTCGCATTCGATGTTTTACTGTGATTTGCACCGCCGAGTGTTGTTAAAACATTATGCATATGTAGGTAGGTAGGTACATACGCACGTGGTCCCCGGTGTCCGACCAAAGAAAGAGCATGCATTGCGTGCCAAGGTGTCTGTATTGTCGTGAACATGCAATGTTTTAGTATTCGCACTTAAAAGTATCCTTCTTGTTGGCTTTCGGTCTGTACAAAGCAAAGGTACACTGGTACATCCCGGGGTTTTTACGTACATAGGTATCGATCGTATAGGTACACACCACTGGTGGGTGAATTACATGCCATGGTGTTGAGTAGAGCACCTACCCAGGTAGGTAGAGTAGAGTATGGTACTCAAAATACGCATATATGTTATAAGAGCACATGAAATGGACTTTTAAGTTGTACCCTGGCTGTTGGGATGTGGATAGATTTGAAGAAGTGGACGATCGATTTTGTTGTCCGGTCAGGGTCCTTGTGACGTCAGATAGATAGTCGGCACCGACCAAGAGAACCAATGCTACTCACTAAAAATTGATGCTTTTTACATAGACATTGTCTGACATTGAAGGCCTGCAAGCGCCTAAAGTATACATACACATCGCTCATTTCCCAGTCATTGTTGCACACCACTGTGTTCTGCAAGCGCCCACATGCCGCTGCTTCTGTGGCCTGGCGACAGCCGTCGGTGCGCGCACGTTGCATGAACACGCAGTAAAGAAATGTTTTCAAAAAAGAACAAAAAAATGACATAGTCTTGTGTTTTGACTCCTCAGTATGTACATACGGATCACGGTTGCCGGGGTGCGTGCGACATCAATGACTCAACGACCCACGGTGCTGGCTCGCCCGCTCTTTGTGTGTGTGTTTTCTTCGCTGGAGACGGCGGTCCAGATTGGCTAGTGTGTCCCGAATCGCCTCATCCTGGTGGGCGTTGCGCAGTGCCCCGCGGTGGTGGGCGCGTTTAAGTGAGTGGCGGTTCAATGGCCTTGCATTCAATCAATGCACTGAGCAGCATGTCATTTCTACACGAAATTCGCAGTTTTTTCATTGATTCGGGTCCAGTCACTGCCATGCCAGCCCTGGCTGGCTCCGTCCGCCAGCCGATCCACGTGGCGTAATAACAAATTTTAGTGATTGCCAAAACCACACCTAAGTAAGTATTTCCATGCCGAGGTTTGTAAAAGAATTAAAACATATTGTTTTTTTAGCGTTTGCTTACTTATTTGAGCAAGATTCCAATATATTTTCTAAAGAATATTTTCAAAGGTAACTTTGCACACATAAAACGCAAAGCAAAACAAGTATTCTTGTTTACGCCAAACTTACGCTGGTATTCGCGCGAGAACTGTAGTTTTTTAATCTTTAAAAAGCTCGGTATGAATTTCATGGTCCCCAGCCATGGTAATAAATGATCCGTTTTGACATGCTTCCCACGTGCACCCGATCCAGGCAATAGTAAAGGCGATGCTTTGTACACATTGCCACAAGGCATAGATAGATATTTTAATATGCCTGACAATGTCTAATAACTAAAATACACAACGAATTGCACAATTCCATGTACCATACGAATGCGCCAGTGCATGTTGTTACACCATGTCAAGAATGCGGTACTGTTTTGTTTGTCAGCGATGGATTGGATGTTCGGCGCGCGGTTGCATGTTGTGTGCTTGGCTCGAACCGCCACGCCAATACCCGTGCAAAGTGGCATCTGGCACAAAACGCCGACACATAAACTGCATTCTGTCATAGTCACGCGCCTGCTGCCCGCCACTCTTCGCCTGCGGTGCTGAGGCAGAACCCAGCGCGGCCGACCGCCGCCGCCGGTTACTTTGGGTTTTATCCGAGCCGCTGCGGAAGGCCGCCGTTCTCTTACAAAAAAGATAGTATTGTTGTTGTGAATGTGTATGTAGAGTACCAACAACGTGTTGATATTATAAAGTGATCACTATCTATGTAGACATCTGTCTGAGTGAGAAATAAATAGATAATAAAATTTCAAATATCAGTTCGGCGCGGTATTCGCCAATACCAGGGCAAACATTGTTCAAAAATGCTTAGACTATTTTGAGCTTCAGGAAGCTTTCGATTTCGCATTTAGTCATCCTTGCACTGATATTGGCGCAGCCCACCATCCTCCACGCTCTTGACAAATGAATTAAGTATAAATTCTATTTTCTAGAGAACATGCATGTAGACGTTGGCTCACGACAGCCCACACTGCCAACAAGACGTTTGCTTCATACGTACGTACATACCATGCAGCTGGCGCACCCACCTGTTGCGCCAAGACCGGCGAGAAGAATGCGCTCTCGCCGCTCACGTCAATAAGACCAACCGTCTCCACGGGGATCGACCCTGCCCCGCCCCGTCGGACACTCCTGCCGCCGCCTCCTGGGGGGCGTGCGTGCGACGGGAAGTATGGGGGTGCGCGTTTTACAGAACGATTGAAACAACGAATTCTCTTCCAACAATATCATTTCTTCCCACCACGGTGTTAGCGCACTGACTTGACAAACGTTTCGTACATATCCGCGTTACAATTAGTGTGTGAAAATATGCGGAGCAACCTCGGCATCACCGCCTGAATGAATGTGATACGAATATTAAACATTGCCCAGGCAGCATGCAATGACTGACAATATCTAAAACTAAAACAAAACATACATACATTCAGTAGTACCCTAACTAAGGCAATTATTGCAACCGAAAGACACAAAAACACAATGTGCCTGCTGTTAATCACAACGGCCGTTACCCCACCAACCATCCTCAAAGGCGACGCGGCGGCGCTGTTGGCTCTGTGCCGGGTCAGGCAAAGTGCTCAACCCATGCCCGTGCCCGTGCCCGTGCTGCCCGCGCCTGCTCCTCCCTCCAACTTGGTAGTGGCGGTCCCAACCCCCCCGCCGAATTGGAGCAGGTACATGGCCGCGATGGCTGCTGCGCAGCTGTGTCCCATAGTCGTTACTACAGTAACCGTTACCACTGTATCGCTGCGGCGACAACACCGCGGCGGCCCATGTGGCCAAGCTCCCGCTATCGTTGACAGGGCTGCTGCTGCTGCTGGTGGTAGTGGTAGTGGTAAATATTTTGTAATAATTGATATTTGTAGACAAGGTCAAACATTCCATGCCTGTCCATCAATGCCTCGCACTATCTGAAAAACAAAGTAGGTTTTTCGTGTCTGTGAACACCCAATAATTGTATTTTATCAATATTGCGTCTCCAATTATATTGTAACACCTTGTGTAATGCCTTGATTCTATGTGGTTAGTCTATTTTGTATATATTTTTGGTGCACACTCGAGGATAGCTTCGTATATTTCAACGGTAGAACCGAAGTGTACGTGCCAACCCACGGATCTTACAGACAAGCCTCAGACGGCGTCGAAGCAATCAATTCATTGTACATCGATTGATGTGTCGCAATGTAACGGCTAGCATTGCTCATGTGTTCTATGGGGTGTGCATGCAACGATTATAACGGACACAGAATATGAACATACTTAGATTGATGTGTGTACGCACTTCTGGCCATGTTGCTGCCCGTTGCTGTCCGAAGCGTAGCTGCCGTGGGCGTGCGCGTAGCCGGAGGAGCCGGCGACGGACCCGGCCGCTACTGGTGTGTGTCGGCAGGCAGGCAGGCACGACGTACATGCACACGTACCGCATATTTGAGACGGCATGAAGTACGGCACATGTGCGCTTTTTTCTCTCTACACAACGTGTTCACAAATGGCATGGCATTGTTCATGGACACACGTACGAGGACGGAGATGTTGGTGCGTCCGGTATGCTGTGGCGTAGGCTGGGGTCTGCAGCCCGTAGGTCGTGCCATGCCCCGCGTGCGCTGCTGGCGCCATTGCGTCTTGCCGCACCCGCTGCAAGTCGCGCTCCAGATCCACGAGCTGGCTCTGGTGCAATAGTATGCGTTGCAGCACGGCAGCCTCATTCTGCTGCTGCTGGTGGTGGTGATGAATGGGTCATGGCCGTCATAAGCGTGACAAGTTGGACCGCAGAAAACATTAGCAATGGCAGCTGTTACACACCTGCTGCTGCTGCTGCTGCTGCTGCTGCCCACCACCAGGGTGATGCTGCGGTGCTCCCGCAAGACCCACACCGCTCCTGTGACTACCGGCGGCGCCGCCGCCGGGTGGTAGATCGCCGCCGCGCGCCCGCCGTTGGTCCAGTTGCGGAAGCGAGTCCTGACCACCCCTGTTAGCGGCGCGGAGGGCCACTGCAACCGGCAGTTCAGCGCGGGGGTCGCCAGACTGCGGATGCTCGATATCCGGCGGCGCCGATTGCGTACAGAGCTGGGCGGCGGACGGGCCGTCGGCGGATGCCGTTCCACTGGATGCATCCGTGGAGGCGCCGCCGCGCCCGCCACGCCCCGCCCCGCCCCCCCACACTGGACGGAAGCGCACGCGGCGCGACCGTCGTAACCGTATCTGGCTGCGACGCCGACGCAGGCATGCGATGTCGGTCTCGTATAGCCGCGATGTAAGTGCATCGTAGTCTACGAGGCTGTTGGCGCCGTCGCTGTCGTCAGACCCCGCACGAGTGCGCCCGGCACCGCCGCGCGCCGCGGCCACCTTCGGTGGCCCACGCTGCCGCCGCATGCGACGCGGTTTGGTGCGCTCCTTCGGACGGTAGCGACGGCGCCGGCGCCCCTGGATTGTTTTCGTGTCCGCCTTGAACAGACGGCCATAGATATCCGGCGCGAAGCACGCCTCCAGCCGCGCTTTGCGGGTCTTGTGACCGCGAAATGCCGCCTGAATCGAGGTGGCAGCTGCCACAGTCGCTGGGTCGCGTCGCCGTCGCCGCCGCCGCCGCCGCCTTCCGTTGGGTTCATTTGTATGAGCGTTTGGCAGTCGTGTGTGCCTTGGTGTAAGGTTGAAGACACAGTACGCCACTCGCCGCCGCCGCCGCCGCTTCACGAACCTTTCGTTGTTTGGTTTGCGCTTGAGGCCCTGCCTCGGCTTCGTGCCGCGGTGCCGGCGCTTCAGGCGCTCCAGGGTGTTTGCCAGTGCGTCACGTTCCTCTTGCACAGCTTCCAGCTCCTCGCGGAGCTTGTCCTCCGTTGGTTCATTCGGCGATGGTGGCTCACGGTGGTCCTCCCCTTTGGCCCGCACAGGATTTGCACCCTGTGCTACCCTGGCGGCTGCTTCTGTTGTTGTTGTTGCTGCTGCTGCTGCTGCTGTTGTTTTGGAGCGCGCGCTGCGCGCGGGATGTGCCCGTTTCCTGGATAGTGCGGATGCTTCGGCTTTGGAGAGTGCCGGCGGCACGGGTGGGTGGGCTTTGTTAGGGCCGGAGAAAGACGTCAACGGGGTACTGGCGTCGTCTTTGTCCTTTCCTTCCCCCGCGTCGGCGGACGGTGGCTGAGCAGGGCTATGTCCTGTGATGCGACGTTCAAACGGTGAATAGCCGAACCGTGGGGTCGTCCAATGATCACGCATATGTACCCGACTTCTCACTCGCGTCCACCTCAATACTTCCAAAGCAACAGACTTGCCGTGTTCACCTTGCTCACCACTGTCCTCGCTCCCTGCCTTCCCGCGCGGTGACGCCGCCGCTGCAGCGCCCCCCTTGCGCCGCCGTCGGAATCGCTCCATGCGCACGGCGGCGACCCACGCGTGGAAGCAGCGTTGTTGCAGCGCCCGTGCGTCACGGCGCTGCGCGAGCACGCGGGTCTGCTCCCTATGAGACGAGGCGTTCATTCCATCCGTGAAACACGTCGTTGGTTCGTAAAAGTGACATTGTGCCTTAATTTTACGCAACCGTTGCGTACATTTATTTAGCGATTGGAACATAAATAACATGTCAAAATAAAGAAATTGCCTGGAGGATGTCCAACGTCCCTGGGGATGTTGCTTGGTTTCGAATGTTGTGAAGTCGAGGTTTAAAACAAACCATATTCATATCACTGCCTGCTCCAAATCGCTCCATTTACGTGCAGCAGTTTGTTTGCACGTGCACCACCGTGGGCGCATCACACACCGGGTCAGCTCCTGCCGGTAGAAGGCCGCGCACGGGAGTTCCGCTTGGACTGACGCCACTGCCCAACCGTTCAACGCGGCGCCCGGCACGGCCTGTGATGCATGGTGCGCCATGTGCCTCGTGGTCCGATCCGTAGTTAGTTAGGTGTGCTAGCTGCCATTCGTTCACGGGATGGCAAATCAATCACGCCTCCTCGTAAAACCACTCGCGGCGGACGGCGGCAATGGTGGCTGGGGCTGCTGCTTCCATTCCACGTAGATGACCGCTGCGCCGTCCGCCCGCACGTATTCGTGCCACTGCCGGCCCTCCGCGTCCGTCGTTACGGGTGGGGCCTCGAGCATATCCATGGCAACCCAGCGCAACTCCTGCAGCGGGTGGCGAATGGGCGGGTTACGGGGTGTGCCATCAGTGCAGCATGGAACCCTACGTGTGAGTGTGTGTGTGTGGGCCGCCCGGTCCTTGTGTGTGGGCCTTCTGGAGCGGGTGGTAATGATTGATGCTTTGTTAGCCATCACCAATTACTATCCCGGGAAGCGGCGCCTTCCGTCGGCTCGAATTCCTCATCTCCCGTTCATTCAACGTTAATATACGTCTCATAATATTGTATCAACTACTGTATGTACATGCATTGCCCCCAGAGCCCTGGTAAATATCTAAAGCTATTCACGGAGCCAGCCGCGAATGAGTTAGATTGGATGCCGGCACTGGTGACGTGCCTCATGGAGTTGGGCCGTTCCCCCGAGAAGCAAGGCCACCAGTTTGTCGGCCGCTACCTGGGCCTGCGTAGATAGAGCGATGGAAATATGATAAGTGCTTTTTAGTATATGGCACGGACGTGCACAATCAATACGAGATGATGTGTCACCTACTTAGAGCAAATGTAGCGCGTCGCTAAGACCTTCATTGTCTATGGAAAACGACGAAACACTAACAAGAGAAGCTCAGGTGTGCATGTAGCAATCATCGCATGTATTTAAAATGTCATCCACACGACACATGCGCTGCATTGGGCACGCGGAAAGAAGTGAAGTGCATGGAAGCGCATGGCTCGGAAGCAGCAATAAGTTCTCGGCGATCGTGACATCGTGACATGGTGGACCGTGTGTTACAAAATGCAGCCGCGGTGTCCCGCGCCAACATGCTAACACAAAGGCTGGACAATGCTTTAACGCTGGTATCCCCGCGCCAAACTGTATGTTTGGATACACACCATTGATTCTTGGCGCGATGTCACGCACCGTGCCGTCGTCATCAGAGAGCATTCCATGCGAGAACAGCGCGCGGTACGGGGGCAATGATGCTGCGGCGTCGGCAGCGTTGACGGCAACCACGGCCGCTGATGCCATCCCGTCGTCGCTGCTGCCGCCTCCGGCAGCCTGTGTAGCCAGGCTAGACGCGTCCAGCCAAACGGGAGGGTCGGTAGTGTCGCCGCTGCCGCTACCGTCTGCAGTAGCCAGTGGATGTCCGTCACGAGCATCGAAACCTTTGCACGCAGCCGCACGAAGCCACCTGTGTCTCAGTGCTACCGCCTCCTCCTCCTGTCGCTGTGGAGCGGGCGGTCGTGGTGGTGGATTTGGGGTAGAGACACGAATAAAAGATTGTACACGCTGCGGTCACAGGCGAGGCAGGCGGGGCCAATGCTTCGACGCGTACAGGGATGGCCATGTTTTGACAGATCGATGAGTGTCGGTGTCTGAGATTAGGTTTAGACATTGTTTTAGGCATTGATTGCAATGCCTAATAATGTCTACAAATAATCACTATGAACAATTGCACTGTTCCTATCAAGCTACATTCTGCGCACTGCGTTAGCTATTCGGCGTTGCAACCAGATCATTGCCAGTAACGGCGTCACTCGCCGCAACACCAGCACTTGAAGTAGTATCAAGCACCGCAGCTTCTCGTGACATTGAGATGCTCTTCTTTGCTGCCTTCCTTGCATCACGCAACCTTCGGGGCTTTTTCTTCGGCCCTGCCGAACCAGCCATCTCACCACCTTGCTGACAGCTGACAGCGGACAGACAGGGCAGTGTTAGCTAGCTACGTATATTGTAGCAACTTGTTTGCACGGTAAGTAGCATGTATGAGTGATACCAACGAAGAAAGTGGTGAGGAACGCAACATTATTTAGGAGGCTTTGTTTTACTACTCCACCGCATCGCGAGTCCCAGGGAGGGCTACGGCTGGCACGATCGCATATTCTCACCATCGTCCACAATCATGTGAACGATTGTGAACATCATGGTGGCGTGGGGGTTCTATCCTCGTGGCTTTGTTCGTCCTTTTCAAATCTAAAAATAAAAAAAGCTGAGTTAAATTTAGAAATCGATTCTTCGTAAGAAATGCTGCTGTGTCTCCTGAGGTGGAGAGGCAAAAGAAATAGAGCCGATCGAACGAAGAGCTCGGTTTCGACCGAATAACGCGGAGCAGTTTAGGTACTGTAATACCTCAACCTTAACGGACTCATTCTGTAGCTGGGAGATCCACTCCAGAGCCGATTCCGGAGAGGTTGAGGTACCTCAACCTTTTGACTTACATACAGATTACAGTATGGTACGAAAAAAAAAAAAGACGGGCGCGCGTGGGGCGCGCGCGCGGCGCTTTTTTTTTTCGCCTGCGGCGCTGCCCCCAAACTCCTCAAACGCCCCGCTGGCCCTGCCGCTGGCCCGCGCGCCGGCGCGGCCATGCGCCCGATGCAATTTTTTTTTCGCCGCGGCGCCCGCGCTCACCGCGCGCGGCGCCGCCCAGCACAGCGACCAGCGCCGCTGCGGGCCGGGCGGATGCTCACTATGTGGCCCAGCCACCTCGACATCTCTGCCACCCTTCCTAGGCCAGAGGCCCAGACTGCCCCCAGACCCTGATTCCGGAGAGGTTGAGGTGTCCGCTAAGGTTGAGGTATTACAGTAAAGTGCTTGTCTGCTGCAGTGGTGCGGAGTCCGTAATAAGCTTGAATTGCCAGTAGCGCTGAGCACGTGCAAACTGGGTTGTTTACACATGTGACAGTTTTGAACCAGTTGCACTCCATACTGCAAACACTACCACTTGAAGTTGCTCTCAGTAGCAGTGTCAGAACAACTTCCAAGTTGCTGCAACACCTTCTTTCAAGCGACTTTTGGTGTATGTTACACTAAGGTATACCACTAGCTGTGTGTTTACTCCACTTGGATGCGAGTCTGCGAGTCTGGGTGTGAGTCTGGGTGTGGCATGCTGCAGGGCCGGCGCGCGCCGGGCGCGCCCGTGAGCCATGTTTGGCTATGTACCTATGTATACACACATAGCTACATAGCTATGTATGTAGGGCGGCTTGGTGGGCAGGAGCTCTCCTGAAATTGGCGCGGCATCCAAAAATAGAAAACAGAAAACACTTTTTGACATGAGTGGCTGCGGCGCTTCCACCGCGATTTTGCATTTCTGCTCTCCAGCCCACCTGGCCGGCCTTCGAGTGGGCTGGCAGGCAGGGCATCGGGTTACGTTGCGCCCGCCCGCCGCGTTGAAAAGATTCGTCGAACGAAAGGGCGTAGTCTTTTTAAGAGTAAGAGGGGGGGGACGACGCGTGGGGACGACGCTGTGGGGACGACGCGGTCAACGCGCGAAGCGCCCCCGCGCGCGCCCCGCGCGCCGCGCCGCCCCAAACGCTCAGCGCGCCCGCGCCTGCGCGCGGCGTCGCCTCTTTGCCCGCCCGCTCTGGCGTGTGGCACCTCTGATCATGCTGCCGCCTGCGCGCGCTGTGGCTGCCTGGCGTGCGGCGCGGGGCAAACTCGCCATCACGCCGCACTCCATCCAGAGCACAGAGAGAAGAGAGAGCGGCGACGGCGGCGGCACAGCACCAACCACAGCACAGAGGCGGGTTCTGCGCCTGAACAGCACGTGCATAGCGTACAGGTACCGCCCTGCTACACTCTTACGTGCTCATCGCGATATTCATAACCACGCCCGGCCATCGAGCGACTGTTCCGTTTGTTCGCTGTGATCTGAACCCATGGCTACTGCACGCTTGGTGGTTACATTGGCGGCAAGGTCTACAGGGTAAACCGGGGAGATGACTACTCACGACCCATTCTAAGGATCAACAATACATGCTCGGTAGGAGGTTCACATCATATTTGGTTTTTTCGTGGAAGGTAGTACAGGTAGTTCGTACTTACTCAAAGCATAAACAGCAACAAAGTACTTCCACCGTTGTCAGTGCGCACGAAACGTTACCGCCCATACAACATAATAAATTGCATGTCTTTATAAAGACGAAGCAGCCACACTCCACCTCGGTGGAGTATGTAGAATGTTTTATGACGCGGTGGTAGATGGATAGAAAAAACCGCAGTGGTGTAATGTATCGACATATAAGTACTATGTGGTACATGACAACATGAAAGCTGAGGCAAAGGGACGGCGCAAGTGCTGTCGCCCAACGCACAATACTAGTTGCCCCCCTTGTCAAGCAGACAGTGCCATGCATGTTGTTTGTCCCAACGCACATCACGTATAGTACGAGAATGGACGGATGGTGTGTTGCGGCTCCATGTAGTAACCTTTCAATACTCCATCTACTTGTACATACGTACCAAGCAAGTAGAGAAGGATTTCAGTTCGGCACAACATTGCTGTCCGACTAAAACGGGTTGGCGTCATTTGTTCATGCTGGGTTCTCATCGTGGGTGTCATACTTAATAGCACAGCGTATTGCCCCCATTCTTGTCACCCCCCCCCCCCC
>JGI24922J38493_100153_pt1 | contig 16923 bp, 18 predicted proteins | sample LinPFosplate10_FD_38493 | JGI IMG/M metagenome (IMG submission 38493)
GAGCTCGGTACCCGGGGATCCCACTCTCATTTAGCCATTGCGTTTGGTGTACTTTTCATTGGTGTTCTGCTCATCAAAAAATTCATGTACAAATTAACAAGTGCATCCTCTACAACGAGTAATCCCTGTGCACTCAATCGAACTTTTGCGTTGTTATTATTTTTTGCGTTTTCAGCGATTATTAGTTGGAACTACTTAGATGCTGTTGCTGGACTTGGCATCATGGAAATGATCATAAGTGATAATTCTGTGCGAATTTCAGTGTCATTTGCCATTGTATTTGTTCTTATTATTGGCTTTTGCTGGCTCCTATCCAAAGCGTTTAACATCTCCATCAATTCAAATCAACCCTGCCTACTGGCACCATTTTTTCAAAAAATATTAAATACATTAAAGGCTTTGGATGTACTCCTGAATGCACGTAATGTTAATAGTACTAAAAATAAAACATTAGGTGGTTTGATTGGCCTAATTAAAGGCAGTCTGTTTATTCTCATTATGGTATTGGTACTCCAAAGTATTAGCTGGATTTCGCAACAATACTACTGGGTTGAAACTAAAGGCGCCCTAAGATCTTTTCAGGATATAGCTACCGACATCAAGCCTGAATTATCTCAGTATTTATTATTTATCGAAGTCGAATAAGGAAATAAATTATGTGCGGTATTGTTGGCATTCTATCCACCACTAAAAAAGACACGGCTCTTTACATCTACGATGCATTAACCATTTTGCAACATCGTGGCCAAGATGCGGCCGGCATTGTTACTTCGCACAAAGGTCGTTTCTATATGCGTAAATCAAATGGATTGGTTAAAAATGCCTTTAGAACTAAACACATGACAAAACTTCCAGGTGACATGGGCATTGGCCATGTGCGCTATCCAACCGCAGGAAGCTCATCAGGCGCAGAAGCACAACCTTTTTATGTTAACTCGCCTTACGGCATTGCTTTTGCTCATAATGGAAATTTAACCAATACTGGACAATTGGCTAAAGAATTATTCGAACAAGACCTTCGCCACATCAACACCAATTCAGACTCAGAAATTTTGCTTAACGTTTTTGCCAGTGAATTAACCAAATTAAAAAAACAACGCATTGATGAAAAAGATATTTTTGATTCCGTGTCTCAGGTGCATAAGCGAGTACGCGGCGCATACGCCACCATTGGAATGATTCCTGGCTATGGCATTTTCGGCTTTCGTGATCCGAATGGCATTCGCCCACTTATTCTTGGTAAGCGTACCACCAAAGGTGGAACCAAGCACATGCTCGCTTCAGAAAGCGTAGCACTCACGGCACTAGGGTACAAAATTGCCCGCGACATAGAACCTGGTGAGGCCGTTGTCATTGACAGAGAAGGTAATATATTTACCCAACAATGTGCCGACAATGCCAAATATTCACCTTGTATATTTGAATTTGTCTACTTTGCTCGACCAGATTCGGTGATTGACAATATATCTGTGTATAAATCACGCCTTAGAATGGGGCAACGTCTCGCTTCTAAAATTCAAAAAGAATGGAATGTTGATGATATTGATATAGTTATCCCTATCCCCGACACTTCCAGAGTGGCTGCCTTGCAACTGGCACAAGACTTAAAAGTAAAATACTCTGAGGGTTTAATTAAAAACCGCTACATTGCCCGTACTTTTATCATGCCTGGACAAAAGCAACGTAAAAAATCAGTACGTCAAAAGCTCAGCGCTATCGAGTTGGAATTTAAAGGCAAAAACGTTCTGTTGGTTGATGACTCAATCGTGCGTGGCACCACCAGCGAGCAAATTGTACAAATGGCGCGTGATGCCGGTGCTAATAAAGTGTTTTTTGCCTCTGCGGCTCCGCCAGTGCGTTACCCGAATGTATATGGCATTGACATGGCTAGCGAAAAAGAATTCATTGCGCATGACAAAGATACCGATCAAATTTGTCAGGCCATCGGTGCTGACAAACTGATCTATCAAGATTTAGACGATTTGATTTGGTGTGTACAACAGGGTAATAAAGACATTAAAGAATTTGACTGCTCTTGTTTTAATGGTCAATACATAACCAATGATATTGATAAAAACTACTTGGATCAAATTGAAGCAATAAGGTCTGATGTTGCCAAACAAAAAAATAACACTCTTGAAACTTCTGAATTAATTTGTAATGATGTAGAATAGCGTCATTTAATCATTAACACTCAACGCATGAAAGATTTAAGCTTCGATACCAAGGCCATTCGTGAAGGCTATCGAACCACACAGGAACAAGAGCACTCAGAGGCCATATTTTTAACCTCTAGTTTTGTCTTTGATTCCGCCGAACAAGCGGCCAATCGTTTCTCTAAAGAAGAGCCCGGGAATATCTACGCACGATTCACCAATCCAACGGTTGATGCTTTTGAGAAAAGACTAGCCGCACTTGAAGGAGCTGAAGCTTGCGTAGCAACTGCAAGTGGCATGTCTGCAATCTTTGCAGCCATCATGGCACTGGTTAAATCGGGTGATCACATCGTTGCTTCACGTAACATGTTCGGCACTTCCATCGTCTTATTAAACACGATTGTTGCTAAATTTAAAATTGAGATCAGCTACGTTGACTTGAGCAATCTGTCTCAATGGCAATCTGCTATTCAAGACAACACCAAATTGTTCTTATTAGAAACCCCATCCAATCCATTGGGTGAAGTGGTGGATATTACTGCACTCAGCAAAATTACCAAATCGAACAACATTCTTTTAGCGGTTGACAACGCGATACTAAGCCCCGCGTTACAAAACCCAATTACACTAGGTGCTGATATCGTTATTCACTCAGCCACTAAATACATTGATGGTCAAGGGCGCTGTTTGGCGGGTGCCGTAGCGAGTAACTCACAAATTATTGAACAAGTTCACAGCTTTACTCGAGCAACTGGGCCAAGCCTTAGTGCTTTCAATGCGTGGATCGTATTAAAAGGACTTGAAACATTAAGCATTAGAATGAAAGCGCATTGTAAAAATGCACTTAAATTAGCCAATTGGTTAGATAAGCAAGATCAAGTAAAAAAAGTTCATTACTTAGGACTAGAATCGCACCCTAATCATGCACTGGCTAAAACTCAGCAGTCTGACTTTGGTGGCATCGTTTCGTTCGAAATTAATGGAGGAAGAGAACAGGCTTTTAAAGTAATTAATGGTGTGAAAATACTCTCCATTACTGCAAACTTGGGTGATACAAAATCTACCATCACTCACCCTGCTTCAACCACTCACGGTCGTTTGACCAACGAAGAAAGACAGGATGCTAACATTACCGAAGGCCTGATTCGAATTTCAGTTGGCTTAGAAGATGTGAATGATGTGATTGACGATATAAGCAAAGCTCTTTTGGTATAATTTTCAATAAACATAATAAGGTTGTAATATGCAAAACTCTTTTTCCTATGAAGAATTAATTAAATGTGGCAATGGGGAATTGTTTGGTCCTGGCAACGCACAACTGCCTCAACCACCCATGCTAATGCTTGACCGTATTACTAATATTTCAAAAGAAGGTGGCGAGTACGGTAAAGGTGAAATCATTGCTGAGCTTGATGTTAATCCAGATTTATGGTTTTTCAAATGTCACTTTAATGAAGACCCAGTCATGCCTGGTTGTTTAGGTGTGGATGCCATGTGGCAACTGATTGGTTTTTACCTTGGCTGGCTGGGTGGCCCTGGTCGAGGTCGTGCATTGGGCTCTGGCAAAATTAAGTTCACAGGCCAAGTTCTGCCAACGGCTAAAAAAGTAACTTACAGAATTAATCTATCTCGCATCATTGCTCGAAAACTTTACATGGGTGTTGGCGATGCCACCATGGAAGTTGATGGCAAAATTATCTATGAAGCCATTAATCTAAAAGTAGGCTTATTTACCGACACGAGTGCTTTCTGATGAACAGAGTTGTTGTTACAGGAATGGGTATTGTTTCCAGTTTAGGTGGCAACTGTAAAGAAGTTTTAGAGTCTTTAAAAACAGCTAAATCTGGCATTAAGTTTGATGAAACCTATGCCGAAATGGGGCTCAGATCACAAGTATCTGGCGCCGTTGCTGAAGTGGACTCAAGTGATATTATCGATCGAAAAATGAAGCGTTTTATGGCCGATGCTGCCATTTATAACGCGGTCGCATTAGATGAGGCCATCAAGCAATCAGGTCTTACTGAAGAACAAGTCTCCAATCCTCGTACTGGGCTAATCACGGGTTCTGGCGGTGCTTCTAATCAAAATGTAGTTGAGGCTGCCGACATCTTAAGGGAAAAAGGCATTAAACGCGTTGGCCCTTATCGAGTTCCTCGAACCATGGGTTCGACCACTTCAGCCTGCCTATCGACCATGTTCAAAATTAAAGGCATTAACTATTCAATCAGCTCTGCCTGCTCTACTAGCGCACACTGCATTGGCAATGCCATGGAGCAAATCCAAATGGGCAAACAAGATGTTGTGTTTGCCGGTGGTGGTGAAGAGTTAGACTGGTCGCTCACCATGTTGTTTGATGCCATGGGCGCTTTGTCTTCCAAATACAATGAAACACCTGAAAAGGCATCTCGTGCTTACGATACCGATCGTGATGGCTTTGTTATTTCTGGTGGTGGTGGTGCTTTAGTGCTTGAATCGCTAGAGCACGCAGAGGCTCGCGGTGCAACCATTCTTGCTGAGCTAACCGGCTACGGTGCTACGTCCGATGGCTTTGACATGGTTGCTCCTTCAGGCGAAGGCGCTAAACGCTGTATGGAGCTTGCCATCTCAACGGTTGATGGTCCAATTGATTACATCAATGCACACGGCACTTCAACTCCAGTAGGAGATGCTAAGGAGCTTGGTGCAATTAAAGAAGTGTTTGGTGACAAATGTCCAAACGTTGGCTCCACTAAATCTCTCTCTGGACATGCACTAGGTGCAGCCGGTGTTAATGAAGCTATTTATTCACTACTGATGTTAGAAAATAATTTCATGGCAGAATCCGTCAACATTGAAAACCTTGATGAAGCTGCTGATGGTATTCCCGTGGTGCAAGCAACGACCATTCAGTCACTCAATCGTGTAATGTCTAACAGCTTCGGTTTCGGTGGAACGAACGCTTGCTTAGTGTTTGAGAAATTTAAGCAATAGAAGTATAAGCTCAAAAAATTACTACCAACTCATGACAACACAACCCTTAGCGAGTATTTTGTTCGTGTTGTAAGGAGGGTTATGAAAAATTCGAGGGAGCATATATTCTAATATGTGACCAAGCATTTTTTTGCAATCCAACGCCACAAAAAGACAAAATACGAAGTTAAGGTCGAGAGTCGATTTCTTGCTTCTCTTTTTCCGATGGCAGCAAATCCTCTTTGGTGATGCCCATGGTAAGAATCATTGAACTGGCCACGTAGATAGAAGAATACGTACCAATAATCACGCCAATCAGTAATGCCAAAGCAAAGCTGTGAATAATCTCACCGCCCAAGAAGAACAATGCCAGCAACACTATCAAGGTCGTTACTGAGGTCATGATAGTTCTGGATAGAGTTTGATTAAGGGCGCCATTAATAATTTTTTCAGGATCAACGTGACGAGTGGATAAGAAATTTTCACGAATTCGATCAAATACCACAATGGTATCATTGAGCGAATAGCCGATCACTGCTAGAATAGCGGCAAGCACGGTTAAATCAAACTCAATTTGCAGTAATGAAAAAATACCCAAGGTTATGATCACATCATGCATCAATGCCGATATTGAACCCAGAGAAAAACGGTATTCAAAGCGAAAAGCCACGTAAATCAAAATACCGATCAGCGCATAAAGCATTGCCAAACCACCATCATTGGTTAACTCTTCACCAACCTTAGGTCCTACGAATTCAACTCGTCGGATATCAACATCATCACCCAATAAACGAATAATTTTTGTACTTAATTTTGCACTTGAAATTGCTTGAGGCTCTAAACGAATTAAAATCTCATTGGTGGAGCCGAAATATTGAACATTGGCACCTTTGAATTTTGCATCACTCAAAGTGTCTCTTACCTTGCTCAAATCAACTGATTTTTTATAGCCCACTTCAATCAAAGTGCCGCCAGTAAAATCAATACCAAACTTCAATCCTTGCGTTGCTAATGAGAATATAGATACAGCAATCAACACCACAGAAAAAACAATCGCATAAGTGCGTTTTCCAACAAAATCAATCGTAGGGACGTTCAAAGCCTTCATATCGATAACTCCTGCAGTTTTTTACCACCATAAATCTTATTCACAATCGCCCTTGAAACAACAATCGCGGTGAACATCGAAGTGACAATACCAATGGATAAAGTAATGGCAAATCCCTTAATAGGGCCTGTGCCAAAACTAAACAACACCAGTGATGCAATCAGCGTAGTGATGTTTGCATCAGCAATGGTAAGCAGGGCTTTATCGTAACCACTCGAGATTGCTTTTTGAATATTACTATCAGTGCCGAGCTCTTCTTTAATGCGCTCAAAAATAAGCACGTTGGCATCCACTGCCATGCCTACTGTGAGCACAATACCGGCAATACCTGGCAAAGTTAATGTGGCCTGCAAAAGCGACAACACGGCAACAATCATCACCAAATTAAGCGTAAGCGCCACATTGGCTACCATGCCAAACACGCGATAACGCACTGCCATAAACAACAGCACTAGTACAAACCCTGCAATCACTGACAACACGCCTTTTTTAATGTTGTCTGCACCTAAGCTTGGCCCAATAGTGCGTTCCTCAATAATTTCAATGGGTGCAGAAAGCGAACCCGCTCTGAGTAATAATGCCAGATTACGCGCTTCACGCGCACTGTCTATGCCGGTAATTTGAAAACGATTTGAAAACGTACCTTGGATGGTTGCTGCATTAATAACATCTTTAGTGGTACTGCGCTTCTTAACCGTTTTTCCATTTTCAATGACTGTTTCAACCTTATTTTCAATAAAAATAACCGCCATACGGTGGTGCAGGTATTTTTTAGTCGTGTCAAGCATGGCTCGACCACCAGCATTGTCCAAAGTAATGCTAACCATAGGAGTACTGTTTTCCTGGTCGATCCCGCTAGCAGCACCAGTAATGTTCTCACCCATGGCAATCACTCTGGTTTTTAACAGCAGTGGGCGCCCGTCTTTAAAATAATAAAGTTTTGAACCAATCGGCGTTCTTCCAGACTGAATGGCGGTTTGTGGGTCGTTCTTTTCATCCACCAATCTGAATTCTAGTGTTGCTACTGCACCTAAAATCTCTTTGGCTCTGGCCGTATCTTGAACGCCTGGCAATTGCACCACAATACGCTCTTTCCCTTGCTGTTGAATAATCGGCTCAGCCACGCCTAATTCATTCACTCGGTTTCTGAGTGTGGTAATATTTTGCTTCAATGCACTCTGCTTAGCTTCTTTTTGCGCCCTGTCGCTAATACCAACATTGATAAGCAATTCATCTTGATTATCAGTTTCAAGAATCACCAAATCACTGAGTTCTGAATTAATTAAATCAACAGCCTTGTTTTTTAAATCAACCTGTTTAAATCGAATAGCAATACTGTCGCCTTCTTTTTTAATACTCTTATACAAACGATCAGCACGCAAAATAGTACGCAACTCATTGTAGGATTTATCAATTGACATTGCCAATACGGCTTCCATATCAACCTCAAGTAAGAAATGCACGCCGCCTCTAAGGTCTAAGCCTAACGACATGGCCTTACCGCCTAAATCAGCCAACCACAATGGAACCGATGGCGCTAAATTTAGTGCCGTTACGTAATTACGGCCCAACCCTGTTTTAAGAAAATCTTTAGCTAAAAGTTGATTAGCCGTATCATTAAAACGAACTAAAATTCTACGATTGGACAATGCGGCTGATTTATAAGAAACGCCCTTGTCTTTAAGAATAGTTTCAACTTTCCCTAAATCGGTTTGAGCAATTGCTGCATCACCTGCGCTCGATATCTGTACCGCTAAGTCTGAACCAAAAATATTGGGCAGAGCGTACAAAGAGGCAAGTAATAAGAAAAAAGCAATTAATGCGTTTTTCAAACCGGAGTAATGATTCATAATCTATGATAAATTGAGTATTATTGTTTAAATTTTAGCACTACCTTTTGGTAATTTTTGGTTAATGCCTTGTTTTTGCACTTTCACCACCACATCCTTTGCAATCTCTAAAGTTGCAAACGACTCATCCACCGACATCACCTTCCCAATCACACCACCATTGGTTACTATTTCATCGCCTTTTTTTAGCTCAGACAACAAATTTTTGTGCTCTTTGGCGCGTTTTTGCTGTGGCCTGATGAGTAAAAAATACATCAACACAAACATAACTGCCAAAAATGGCAGCCCACCTAACGATCCCGCACCTGCTAATTCTACACCTTCAGCGTAAGCCGGTGATATAACTAAATCTAATAAACTCATATTTAACTCCTATTAATTAATAATGTCTAAGCCACCCATGTAGCTTTGTAAAACAGATGGTATTTTAATACTCCCATCCGCTTGTTGGTGGTTTTCTAACACAGCCACCAACGTTCTTCCGACTGCTAAACCCGAACCGTTAAGCGTATGCAGCAATTCACTTTTATTAGTCTCAGGGTTTTTCCATCTAAGCTGTAAACGTCTTGCTTGAAAATCTTCAAAACAAGAACAAGAAGAAATCTCACGATAAGCATCTTGCCCAGGCAACCACACCTCTAAATCGTAGGTTTTAGCAGCACTAAACCCCAAATCACCCGCACATAGGACCACTTTACGATACGGCAACTCCAGCGCCTGTAAGATGCCTTCAGCATGGGCCGTGAGCTCTTCTAATGCTTGATACGAATCCTGTGCTTTAACCACTTGCACCAATTCCACCTTTTCAAACTGATGCTGACGAATCAAGCCTCTGGTGTCTTTTCCATAAGCACCGGCTTCAGAACGGAAACTTGGCGTATGTCCAACAAATTTAAGTGGCAAGTCATCCTCTTTAACAATTGTATCACGCACCATGTTAGTGATTGGCACCTCGCCCGTTGGGATTAAATAAAGCGTCTTAGCGTCGCCTTCTTCTCCGTGCAAATGAGTTTTAAACAAATCCGCTTCAAATTTTGGCAATTGACCCGTGCCGGTTAATGATTCAGCATTCACCAAATAAGGCACGTAAGCTTCAACATAGCCATTTACTTCCACATGTTGATCCAACATAAATTGAGTCAAAGCACGATGCAGTCGTGCAATCTTGCCTGTCATCACTGAAAAACGCGCACCAGATATCTTAACCGCTGTTTCAAAATCAAGGCCGTATGCTTCACCTAAATCAACGTGATCTTTAGCTTCAAAATCATACTGCCCTGGCTCACCCCATTTGGACACTTCCACATTGTCATCTTCAGAATTACCCCTAGGCACTGATTCATGCGGAATATTCGGCATGGCCATAACAATGTCACTAATCTGAGACTGAATATTTTGCAATTCGGATTTTGCCTCATCCAACTGATCGCCTAAATCTGAAACGGCCTCCAATAATGGCTTAATATCTTCGCCTGATGCCTTGGCTTTTCCAATGGATTTTGACTGCATATTACGCAAATTTTGCAATTCTTGCGTGTTTATTTGATTTTTTTTTCTTTGATTTTCTAAAAATTCTAACTGATTGATATCAAAAGAAAAATTTCTCTTTTTTAACGCTTCTGAAACCGCTTTAATGTCATTTCTTAGTTGCTTTTTACTTAACATTGGTGTATAATGACTTCCTAATATAGATACGCACATTAAAAGAAAAAATGTGTCTACTTTAAAACTTAATTTGGAAATTATACTATGTTCACTACATTCACAGGAAACGATGCTTGCAAACTATTATCTAACGGCGCTCAGTTGGTCGATGTCCGTTCGTCTGCTGAATTTGCTCGTGGTGCATTACCAGATGCAATCAACCTACCATTACAATCAATCATGTCTGCCGACAAGGTGATCAGTCGCGACAAGGCAATTGTTCTTTATTGCGTAACCGGCGCTCGCTCTTCAACGGCTAAAAACTATTTAGTGCAAATGGGCTTTGAAAACGTAAATGACTTAGGCTCTTTCAGAAACTACAACTGCGAATAACTTTAACCCCTTGTGGTGTAAACTAACCACGTGAGAGTTAAAAGTAAGTGGCACAAAACCCAAATTAAAACCATTGATGACATTGCTGGTGCGTTAGCATTCAACTCTTGGCGCATTACCAAAAATCACCTAGAAGACCTTATCAACGAGGCTTTTGTTATTGAAAAAGAACAAGTCTTTGATGTCATTGCAGAGTATTTGTGCTTTCTTATCCAATGCGTTGATAGATTAGTTTTTGACAAACTAAGCACCAAACAACGTCAAGAGCTGATCATTGCTCTAGCCAAACAATCGGCCGATTATTACCAAGAAAATAAAGAGGAACGCATTGGATCAGGTGACCACTGGAAAGATTTCATTCAATTTTACAATTCCAGATCTGAAGATTACGCCAAATACGATTTTACAAATGGTGAACCGAATTACCATTTTTTAAGGTATTTTGGCGAAAAAACCCAAAAAGCCATGACTGATGCAGATGAAAAATGGATCGTACAACAAATGGTTGAAATTCAAGCACCAAAAGCTTTTAAATCAATCAAAAAAAGTGTGGATGATTTAGTTTCAGTCAAACAAATCGTTTCAAAAACTGAGAAAATTGAACGTAAGAAAAATAAAACTACTCGCTCAAAACGCGCCTCAACTCGTAAAGACCAACCCTACAAAAATACTTCTTCGAGCGATCATTTAGTCTAGTTTTCAAATGTTCAGACTTGTAATAGTCACTAATCACCCATAGATAATTCTTAATAACGTAAAAAAAATTAGGAGTTAAATATGATTGTAATGTGCCCAAGCTGTAGTGGCTTAAACAACGTTCCAGAGGCTAAATTAACCGACAACCCAAAATGCGGTAAATGTAAAAATCCCATTTATACTGCTCAACCCATCAACATGACTGGCATGCAACTCACGCGTGCCATTGAAAAAACTGATGAATTACTCGTGGTGGATTTTTGGGCAACGTGGTGTGGCCCATGCCAACAGTTTGCACCCACTTTTAAACAAGTAGCTGCACAACTCGAACCCAAAGCAAGATTTATTAAAATTGAAACTGAGGCCGAACAAGCAATTTCCGCCAAATACAGCATCCGCTCTATTCCAACGTTAGCAATTTTCAAAAATGGCAAGGAAATTGATCGCGTATCCGGCGCACTCAGCACACCAGACTTTAGCAATTGGGTTAATCAATACTTATAGAGCTAAAAAACAATCCATTCGTAAAATTTCCGAAATTTTTATAAAAGTGGGAATAAATATCAATTTATAGGCAAATACTGATCAAAAAATGGCTATTTTTAACTAAATTTATGACTTTTAAATGGTCATTTTGATTATTTCCAAAAAAATTTAGTTCAGAACTATAAAGTCAATCAGTAAACATATAGCGCAAGCCATTGCCTGCAATCTTATTATTATTTAATAAAATAAAATCATACAAATTTATAAACGCACTACATGTTTTTGAATAATCATCCTTATTTTTTAAATCACTTCCTTCTAAATAAATCACCTCATCCCCCAGATGAAGTATAGCTTCCTCCATTAATTTTTCTGCGTTTACAATATCAATAGTAGGATTATTTTTATTAACACTATCCACAACAATCAAATTTAAAGCGTCTAGCATTGGTTCCATCTCCTCTCTTAATAGATACTTTGTTATTTCTAATGAGCCATATTTTTCAGGAAAAAGGTTTTTTACACACAATATCGGATTCTTGTTTTTTAAAACTTTTAATACACCTGTAGTTTCATAGGCAAACCTTACTAGCGCTTCATCGCTTGTTATTGGCAACACCCTTCCAAGGATCAATTGCATATAATTACCAACCTCCTGCTGCATTTCAATTATGCTTGCGCCATTCTTCATTTGTATTTCCATCTTTTGAAGAATCTGTTTGTATATTCTAGGCTCATATTTCTTAATAGCCTCAAATACAGGTATGTTTTTTAATGCTTTTTCTACATCACTTTTATCAAAATCTTTGTATTTAATAGATTTCAAGCTAGAGGGATTAATAACTTTATGAATTACGCTAGCATCTAACATTTCATCAATAGTTGGGTACCAAAAATCATCATGCTTAGCTTTAAACATTTTATCAATAAACCATTGACTTACACCTTGACGCTTATAAATATTTAGGTCTTTTTCTTGTTCGTAGGCCATATCGAAATAAGGCTCAAGCCCCTCGTACGCCATATTATATTGATGAAATCCAATATTTGCACCTTTTGCTAAAAATCGCTTATTGCCAGATATAAATGCTGTCACACATGCAGAATGACACCCTTTGACAGTATATGTATCTAAATTATTAATAAGTATGACTTGAATTCACATCATAAGTGCAACACTCTTTAGTCAGTCAAAAAGGTATATTAATACTCTTTTAACCTGACAAGAAAAAGGAGTTAAACATGAAAAAATATACCCAATTGGCTGAACAAGAAAGATACCATATTTACCTAATGAGAAAACAAGGATTTAGCCTAAGATTTATTGCCATAACCATGAACAGAAGCGTATCGACTATTAGTCGTGAGATTATCCGTAATACTGGTCTTAAAGGTTATCGACCCAAACAAGCCAATGGGTTCTCTCAAGCGAGACATCAACAAAAGCATAAACACATCAAATTAACCAAGCAAGTCAAAGACTACATCACTCAAAAGCTAAAGCTTTACTGGAGTCCTGAGCAAATTGTCTTGCGCTTATGTGAAGATAATGGCATTAGCATTGCAACAGAAACCGCCTATCGCTTTGTCTTGCAAGACAAAGCGATAGGCGGAAGCTTGTATAAGTGCCTGCGTCATCAGCATAAAAAGTATCGTAAACGTTATGGCAAAAATGATTACCGAGGTCGGATACCAAATCGGGTGGGTATTGAGAATAGGCCTGCTATTGTAGATACACGCTCTCGTATTGGCGACTGGGAAGTTGATCTGGTTGTTGGTAAAGGACATAAAGGCATGTTTGTAACACTTGCTGAACGCAAGAGCAGGCTCTATCTTGCTCTGCCTATTGCCCATAAGACCACAAAGCTAACGAATGCCGCCATACTTAAATTACTCAAACCTATTAAGCACTGGGTTAAAACCTTAACGTTTGATAACGGTAGAGAGTTTAGCTGGCATGATAAATTAGCAAAGAAACTTAAATGTAAGACTTACTTCGCCAGACCGTATCATTCATGGGAGCGTGGCTTGAATGAAAATCATAATGGCTTATTAAGGCAGTTCTTCCCTAAAACAATGGCTTTGAATGATGTTAGTGAAAAAGAACTGACCAGAGCAACTGATTTAATGAATAATAGACCTAGAAAGTGCTTGGGGTTAAAAACCCCTTTTGAGGTCTTTGCGCAGATGACTGGCAAGGACTATTTTTTAAACCAAAGTGTTGCACTTATTAGTTGAATTCGCCTGATTTTAGAAAGCTCCCTTCCTTCATAAATCCATCCTCCGATACTATCAAGAATAATTCCTTTAATATCAGGGTTGTCAGATAGAGTTTTAATTACCTCTTTAGAAATTCCAAATCCCAAGCGACCCTTGAGATGAATTAAAGTGTTATCATTAACTAGGCTAATTCTATAACCAGCATGCTTATCTTTAGCAAAACCAATTTTATATAATGCCTCATATTCTTTCCAGGAATTAGTTAAATTCCCAAGCGTCAAAAAAAAACCTAAAATAATTAAAACCTTGACAATTCCGGGCCACAACCTTTTGTTTGCCTCTATTGAATACTTGCCAACAGACCTCCATAAGCCAATAATTTGCCAAGGGTAAACAAAAACAAATATTAAAAATGAGGGTCAAGATAACTTTAGAGGCTCTTTTCTAAAAATCGCAAGCAAAATTCTATAAATATTTTGCTTGCGATTATTAAATCTAAATTCACATTCTTTTAAGTGTAAATTAAACATCTTTTTATCCATTCCTTTAAATTTTACCAATCTATTTTTAGCATAACCCCAAAATGATTCTATGCCGTTAATATGTGCATTTCCTCGTGCAAACTCATTCTTGCCATGGTGCACTCTAAAATGCTTCTTATAACCAAAATCTACTAAGCCATTATACCCTCGCCACCCATCTGAATGAATCACACTATCAACACTAGTCTTGCCCTTGATAATCCTTTGTAGAGTAGCACTTTTACAGTCTGGTACTATTTCTGTATAAACTTCATTACCACGTTTTAACAAGCCAAATACTATCGTTTTTCCTCTGGCGCCACGGCCGCGTTTACCGCGGACGCGCCGTGCGCCAAAATAACTTTCATCGACTTCAATCTGCCCCACTAACAAGGCAGATTGGATCATGGATAATTCCAAGATCCTGAGTCTAATAGCGGTCAAATATTTATTGACCGTTGGTCTTGATATCTTTGTTAAATGAGAGATTTGAGTTGCACTCAAATCCTCAGAAAACAACAAAATTATTTGTCTAAATTTAGCCTCAGAAATATGGGCATGTTTTACATACTTGTTTTTTACTGTCATAGAGGCATATTATCATGATATTATGCCTCTAAAGTTATCTAGACCCAAAAATGAATATACAAGTGAAGTTTGTGATATTGTTACAGGGTTGCTAGTTATAGGGAAATTTAATAATAACACTTCAAATAAACTTATCAATATATTTACAAGGAATACATTTACCCAAAACGATGTGAAAAATGAAAGATCACCATTCCAATGTCTGTTTATGTAAGACAATTTATTCTTCTTGATTAATAAAGTTCAAAAATCATAATAGCACATTTTTTCCAGATAAGTGTAAGATGAGTTATTCTATAAATAAAGTAAGGGTGAGAAAATGAAGTGGTTTTTAAAAGTTGTAAAAGATAATTACGCAAATTTTAAGGGGAGAGCGCAAAGAAAGGAATTTTGGATGTTTCAGTTGTTTGCTTTTGTTTTTGGAATACTACTAGTAATTATTGATGGCATTACTGGATCACTAGACCCTATATCTGGGTTTGGCTTATTTTCAGGTGTATTTGTACTTGCGCTAATAATCCCAACTATTGCTGTTGGTATTAGAAGGTTGCATGACACAGGTAGAAGTGGCTGGTGGTATTTGCTTTCGATAATTCCATTACTCGGTTTAATTGTATTAGTTTTTTGGTGTTTTGATAGCGACAGCGAAGAAAATAAATATGGAAAAAATCCGAAATAATAAAATAATGGAAAATAATGGGGGCGCAATGAGACTCCCCCAATAAACTAGACACTTCGCTGTTGATTATAAAATACTTTTTCAAAATTATCTGGTGATTCGTAATCACAATAAGAATGTCGTCTGATTTTGTTGTAAAAAATCTCTATATATTCAAAGATTGAACTTCTTGCTTCATCAATGTTTTTATAAGTTTGCTCATTAACAAGTTCTCTTTTTAATGTGTTAAAAAAGCTTTCAGCTACGGCATTATCATGACACACACCTTTATTGCTCATACTTTGTTTGATCTTGTTCTTTTTGAATAATGTTAAATAAGCATAGGCCCTATAGGTTGCACCTTGATCTGAATGTAGTAATACTTCTTGCTCTTTTGGTTTGTTCTTAATCGCCATCTTTAGTGCACCTATAACCAAAGCTGTATCATTATGCTTTGACATTGACCAACCGACAATCTTGCGTGAGAACAGATCAAGAACGGTTGCTAAGTATAGCCAGCCTTGCCTAGTATGAATAAAGGTTGTATCACTTACCCATTTTTGATTGGGATGGTCTGCATCAAACTTCCTATCTAGAATGTTGGCTGTAAAGCCAACATTGTTTCTGGGTATTTTCACTTTTTTATGTTTAATGGATAACTTAGAGTAAATGCCGTTCTCATGCATCATTCTAGCTACCTTGTTTAAGCTGCATTGAATCTTATCTTCTTGTAAATCTTTATAGATTCTAGGCGAACCATAATTACGATGAGATCTTTTAAAGAAACGAATAATGTCTAATAGAATTGTATTGTTTTGCTTACTTCGATTGCTAACTGGCTTGGTGTTCCAGTAATAAAATCCACTCCTTGACACTTGCATACAGCGACACAATATCTTGACTGGATAGTTTATTGCCTGAGCGGCAATAAACTCAAACCTTAGCTGTTTTGATCCTCGAAGTAAGCCTGAGCCTTTTTTAATATCTCGGCCTCCATTTGGGCTAATTTAAGCTCTTTAGAGAGGCGTTTATTCTCCTTGAGAAGATCGGCATGTGTTGCTTTATGGTGACCAACCTGTTCATTGTTTGCGGTTCTTTTAAAAGCTTTATCTTGTTTTAAGTTCACTTGATCCCTCCATTTATAGATCATGTTACGGCGAATATCTAAATCTCTTGCAAGCTGCGCTATGTTGGTATTTGCTTGGCTTGCAAGTCTGAGGGTTTCTAGTTTAAACTCTTTGGTGAACTTCTTGGTGATGATGGTCATATTAGACTCCTAAATGGTTAAATTTAGTGTCCAGTATTTTGGGGGAGTCTCACAACCCTTTTAAAAATAAATCCAATCGTTCTTATCGAAGTGAACGACCGGTTTTTCGGTGTTTGAACACCCTAAGAGTATTTCTTCGCTATACTTAAGGCAATGATTGAGATTCTTTTTAAGGGTGATCTCTTTTTGGATGCTTTTTCTACTACGCGAAGCCTGCCCTTGGAGTGCATCAGAAAAAGTATCAGAGTGCTCAGCTAGAAAATCTTTGATTTTCGAGAAAGAATTTAACAAATTTCAGACAAAAAAATACCCCAACACTCATTGAGTGTTGGGGTATTTTGAATTTAAAGCCTAGCAATGTCCTACTCTCACATGGGGAGACCCCAC